>AACY020556928.1_pt1 | contig 29474 bp, 29 predicted proteins | sample 267378 | NCBI WGS metagenome assembly AACY02 (sample SAMN02954345, study PRJNA13694) | marine metagenome | biome: aquatic; feature: ocean; material: water; isolation source: isolated as part of a large dataset composed predominantly from surface... | reverse complement strand
GACTGTTGCACAGTATGCTGCCTTAGTCTTAGCGTTTGCTTCAGTTCCACCAGGAACGCCACCACCCATTAGGATGAAGTCGATCGATGTGGTTTCTTTATCAGCGAATAGGTCTAGTCCAGACTCAAACTCTCCGTTAGTGTAGTCGTAGTCATCAGAACCACCTGTTAGAGTGGTAGAAACTACACCACTAACCTTCATCCACAATCCGCTAGCGGATGCAGCACCCCATGCAGTACCTGCTTGAGTGGTGGAAGGAGCGTGTGCTTGTGTTACAGCAGAACCAGCATAGACATACTCAGAAACGAGTTCTAGTTGATCTACGTAGTATGCTGCACCACCTTCACCAGTCTTACCATCGCTTAGTTTGGAAAGATATGTTAGTCTCTCAACGATGCTTCCTTTGCTACCAGATAGAGATCCATCTCTGTCTACAACAGCGATGTGTAGTTCGTCATACTTGACGCCTCTGTCTGCAGCGAATGCAGAAGTACCAGGACGAGGACCGATAGCAGATAGACGGGTTAGACCGTCACCAGCAATTCCTTCGGTTCCATCCGTGTTGGTGTTTGTCCACCAGTCGTATGCATCTTGGATAGCAATCGAAGTATCCTGAACTGTGGAAACAGTTAGAGTACCAGCTGCTCCACCAGATTGGGTAACAGTGACTGTATCGTTTGCTTCGTAAAGTGTACCACCTACGTTAGATACAGCAGCGGTGATTGCACCAGTGACCATACCAGAATCAATGGTGAATGTTGCGTTAGCACCAGCACCTGTGATCGTGATTACATCGCCTTCTGCATATGCAGCATCGCCAGCAGCATTGATTGCAACGCTATCAACAACACCAGCAGTAGCAGTGAAGTCAACGGTCAATCCAGTACCAGCACCAGTAGAGGTTGTTGCTACTCCAGTTCCTGTTGCAGCATAACCAGATCCACCAGCAGAGATAGGACCAAGTGCGTTAACTGTACCAGTAGAAACGGTGATGTCTACGGTTAGACCAGAACCATTACCACCTGTAGTTGGTAGAGCTTGTGCAGAGCGATAACCAGTACCAGCACCTGCAATAGCAAGTAGAGCTGCTACACCAGTATCAGGAGTGTCTAGTGTGTCGGATGTAGTCAGAAGAGTTGATGGATCATCAAGGATGATTGCAGCAGTATTAGTGCCGTCCCAGGAAAGAACTTCTGCTGTCTTACCACCTGAGAATGTTAGGTTAGTACCAGCGACCATTCCAGCAGGAACAGATGCTAGTCTTACGTATTGATCAGCGCCACGGTCAGCAACGATAACGTCTAGTGCGTTACCATGTGTACCTGCAGTTTTCGCTGCGAATTTCCATGCAGGATTGCTACCTTTAATTCTGGAAGCGTAATCTGTCTGGTTTTCGATAATTGCTGCTGCACCTGCATTGACTGCGCCAGTCTTTGCACGAACAACTGCGAGGCGACCACCGTAGTTTAGGAACTCAGATGCTACGAAGAAATCGTCTGCATTGGAGTCACCAGGGGTGCCGAATGTTTCTAATAGTTCTCTCTGTGAAGAGATCGTGGTGACTTCATTAACTGGACCTTTCTGGAAAGTCGTAACAATTGCAGCAGAAACTGCTGAAGAGTTTACAACGGTTCCTGCGGTAAGGTCGCGTTCCTTAATGACTACACCAGGCGAGATTTGACTTGCCATGTTTTTCTCCTGAAAAAGTACCCAAATTTGTCTAAACTTATTTATTATTTTGGATGCTTCAGGTGGGGAAACAACGCATGAACATACTACCAGTCTGGATATGACCAGTCAGCACCAGTAATCTTATTTTTTCTAGAGTTAGTAACTCGTTTCACAGTACAGTCTTTGCATTCATAAGAATATGCAGACGGCAATCCTTTCTTTTGTTTCCTTATGAGGTAAAAATCTTCAATTAAAACTTTCTTCTGTCCACATGTTCTACATGTTCTTTCTTTAAACAGAAGGTGTTCTAATGAAAATTGATCCTCTAAATTCATCAGTAGTTCCACATGTAGGATACTTCTTCTTGTGTCGTTCCATACTCCCAAACGGTGCCGTCCCCGTCCACGAAGGTATCATCACCCAGACCGTCATCAACAAAACCAAAGGGAGCCATATCTTGCTCAATCTGATTACGTTGTTCTTCATAAATTCTTCTTCGGACATCTTGATCTGTCATTTCTTTGAAGTAGTCCTGCATGACTAACCACGCAAACAGAACCATACACATTACAAGGTCATCATGATATCCTTCATCTGCTTCCCACGCTTGTTTCTTCTGCACAAACGTAGTAAGTTCTTGGAAGATCTGGAAGTCATTAAATAATAACTTGTCTTCTTCAATAATTGCTTTTAAGTTAGCGCAACCAATCTTCTTCACAGTTACGCTCATCTTTACACCTAGTTGTGTTTTGTTTCCTGAGAAGCCCTGACCAACAACTTGACCAGCACGTCCACGCATCGCACACATAAGGACATTGGGATACTCAAGATCGTAATTAAGAGTAGCAGCAATAGAGTCTCCAATGTCGTTTACCTCAACTAAGATGTAAGGATTGTTATATTCTTTCGCTACTTGAAAAATTACCGAGGGAAACAGTACAGGCTTAATCTCATTATTTCTGTACTTTGCAACGATCTGATACGGGAGAGTGGTGATATCAAACACGAGGAAAGCAGAATAGTCGCCACCGATTCCTCGGGCAACATCCACAGTAATGATATATTCGTGATCTTTTTCTGCCCTCTTATAAACGTCAAGTCCTGCATTGCTACTGATGGGGTCGGTGAACGGAATGGTTTGGAGTTTTGCTGGACTGATTAAAGTATCAGCAGATCCTAAGAAGTCACACTCAAATTCTTGTGCGAACTGTCGTGGTGACGTGTTCTTAATTGTCTCCTCCTTCCATTTAGCATCTCTACCAGGAACTTGAGACCAATGTACTTCATTTGTAATATAATCATTCTTGCCCCTCCTAGCATCCTCCCACATCTTGTAGAAGTGATTCATGCCGTTAGGCGTAGAAATGATAATTACTTTCGTTGATTTACCAGACGTAATAGTAGGATAAACAGAGGCAAAGAATTGCTCTGCAACATGGTTTGGAACGAACGCAAATTCATCGAGGAAGAGGATATTGAACGACATGCCTCGGACAGCACTTGCAGATGTAGAAGCAGCCAGAATCTTTGATCCATTTTCAAGTTCAACATTACCCTTGTTCCATACTAAGATACCATGTTGCATCCACTTGGGCAAGTTTTCGTATGCTAACTGTAACCTGCCCAGTAGTTCCCTGGCGGTAGAAGCCTTGTTAGCAAGGATACCAATATTAACACTATCGTTAAAGATAGCATAATATAGTAGGTAGGCGACCACAGTAGTAGACTTACCAGTCTGTCTCGGAAGTTTTGCAATGTTAAACCTATTGTTGTGAAAATCTTTTAGAATCTCTTTCTGAAAATCATACATGCTGAAGGGAACCAAACCTTCGTCCAGCGAGATAATCTTAATATAATTCATTGCAAAATAGATGGGATCATTCTTACACTTGATCCACTCATCGATTTGCTTTTTTGTAAATTGTATTGGGGTTCCCGCTTTCTTTAGATTCGGGTTCCCCAAATATACATCATTCTGAGACACAACAAATGCTAGTTCACTACTAGTATTTAGAGATCCCCGAACTTATCATTCATGTCTTGAATATTCTTCTTCCTTTCACTGATCATACCGTCGATATATCCAGAACGATATTCCCAGGTTTGTCCACCATCCTTTCCTCTTGAAGGATTGATGCACTGATGGTTCCCTAGCTTGTTGCAAACAAGACCAGCAAGGTCAAGCTCACTAGAATCAGATGAACTCCCAGTGCCACGCCAGACATGCTTACCGTTAATCCACGTCGCTCCGCATTTTTCACATTCTTTCCTCTCTAACTTAAAATCTGAAAAACCGTGATCAGGATCGGTCATGTTTTCTTAACTCCTTAATTTTTTGGTTGTATTCAGGTAGGTCTTTGATAAGTTGTTGTTCTAACTTACGACGCATAAGATACATCCTAAATCTGACCCACGTATAGCGTAATTGTAAATCCATGTATGCAAATAATCGCATCGTTTCTTCTGGTCCTGCATATGCTACAAGTAGAATTACGACTGTGATTACTAGATAAATTCCAAGCATATATGTTACACTCAGCTACACTACGATTATACCGTATGTAGGTAAAAATAGTGTAACGAATGGCTAAGATTTCTGTACCTTAACTTAATCATCATATGTGAGAATAACTTTGATGATATAACTAACGCCAATAAGAAGGAGCATGATCGAAAAGATCACACTCCAAACAGGGTCATTATTATTTTCTAGGGGGCGGAGGAGGAGGTTCATGCTTCCATTCCATTTTCATGTCTTTATATCTAGGATTGTTTTTTGCCTCCCAGGATATCATTTGTCCTAATTTATCAGAGCATTCACACCATCTTCGTCTCGCCTCTGGCGCACCTAGATCTTTTTTCGCCATAGAGATTCCCACTCCCTCCAAAGGCAAGCACATTCATGACTCTTCTTCTGTAGGTGTTTCTCCCTGTACATGTTTTTTGTCGAAGGGTTCCCAATGCTCCCACCCATATTTATGAACCGCCCACATTCCTAGGATAGGAACAAACACCAAACACCACGCCATAAATCCACATGCTATTGGATTGTTCAGTGTTCTCCCACAAAACCTAGCAAATTCTAGTATCATGATACATCCAAGAAAATTTCTGGTTCTTCATCATCATCAATATACTCCACCATACGGAGTTGTTTGATACGTTCTCTTAAACTTTTTCTTAGAACTTTGTGTTCTTCTAACTCCTCTTGATTAAGAGGAGCATGTCTTCTATCTAAACTCATGAATCGAAATATTTTTGTAGAACTTCAATACGCTCTTCTTCATGAGCAATGATATCAATTTGATCTTGAATAGCAGCAAGAACATCAGGATGCTCTCCAATACCCACAGGGTTCTTGAGATAGATCTCAATGTTTAATCTTGCTTTTTCGATGTTGCCTTTAGCATCTGCTTTGAGTGCTTCTAAAATTTGTGTTCTCATGCTGGATAATCCCATTTAGTAATAAAGTCTGTTTTATGTGTAGGTCCCCACGTTGCAGGCATATAGAGGTATGGAGCCGTGCGAATAGGACATTTCTCACCAGTACATAGAAGATCATCTACGATCCTCCATGATTCCATTACTTCATCTGCGTGGACAAAGTGTGATTGATCTCCTTGGATTGCATCGTGTAGAAGTTTTTCGTATCCATCGATTGCTCTGTCTTGGGGGTAGTCGTGGGTAAGGGTAGCGAGTTCAAGATCATCATTAAGCCCAGGAGATTTAATGTCCATACGAATATCCAAATGAGGATTAGGTTGGAGACGCATAACAATACGGTCGTTAACTTCACCTTCATACAGTTTTAGCGGTGGTGCTTTTAATTTAATAACTACCTCCACACAACCATAAGGCATGTTCTTACCAGTCATGACGTTAAAAGGTACTCCCTCCCAACGCCAGTTATCGACGAAAAGAGTACCAGCGAAATAGGTAGGAGTGTGACTCCTAGAATCAACGCCCTCTTCATTACGGTAGCCATCGTATTGTCCTAAGATAAGATTTGTTCCGAGTCTAGTGGCGGCAAGAACTTTTGTCTTCTCACGTCTTGTTTCCCTAGCATTCATTTTACTAGGTGGTTCCATTGCTACGAGAGCAAGGACTTGTAGGATATGGTTCTGTAGCATGTCGCGTACAGCACCAGCAGTCTCGTAGTATTGTGAACGACCTTCACAACCAATAGTCTCGGAAGCAAAGATTTGAACCTCTTCTATGTATTGCCTATTCCAAAGTGGTTCCAATAGAATATTGCTAAAGCGGGTGGCAAGAATGTTATTAACAGTATCTTTACCGAGATAATGATCAATGCGATAGACTTGCTTTTCGCGTAGATGTCGCTCCACCACTGACTGTAGATTATCAGCAGATTTAAGATCGTGCCCAAAGGGTTTTTCGATAACCACTCTGGAGGTTTCGGGATTATCGAGTTTACCTGCCTCTTTGAGATTGATAATCGCGTTAGCATACCTTTCTGGGGGAACAGATAGGAAGTAAGTATTATCGTAAAGATAATCAGGAAGGTGACGGAGAGTATCAACATTGTCTAAGTCTGCAGAGATGTAGTCTAGTTGATGTAAAAATGCTGCTGGGTATTCTCCCAGAGATTCTTTCCACACTTGCACTCCAGGATTTCTCCTAGAGCAACCAGTAATTAAAAAATTCTCTGGGAGAAGACCTTTCTCCCAGAGTTTGTATAAAGCAGGAATTAGTTTTTTCTTGCAAAGGTCTCCCGTTGCACCAAAGATAACAATTCCCTTAGTGAGCTGTTCCGTTTCCGTCATAATCGTCTGATTCATAGTAGACATTTTCACCTTTTCGGTTCCCGAAATAGATGGTGGCACATACAAAAGGTAGTGCTCCCCAAAGTAGGACATCAGCGAACGTCATGACCACCAAACATAGCACGCATTCCATTCAAAACCTTGGCTGTGAAAGCACCCAGACGGCGCGACTCAAAGCGTGCCCACAACGCACCAGAGATAACAGGAGCGGGTACGCCAAGATCCACAGCAGCGTGAACCGTCCAACGACCCTCACCACTGTCTGATACTCCACCATCGAACTTGCTAAGCTCTCTATCGCCGCGTAGTACATCAGCGGTAAGGTCAAGCAACCAACTACCAACCACACTACCCCGACGCCATAACTCAGCAACCTCAGAAACGTCAATGTCGTAGCAATAATCTTCTGGACAATCCATTGGAGCAACTTCAGCATCACCTGCAGCAACGTATGCTGCCCCAGCATTTGCTTCATGCAGGATATTAAATCCTTCTGCGTATGCTTGCATGATTCCATATTCGATTCCATTGTGAACCATCTTTACGAAATGACCTGCGCCAGGTCCGCCACAATGTAACCAACCATGCTCGGCACTTGTTTGATAACTGAGGGGGTCTGTACGAGGGGCAGATCCGATGCCTGGGGCGAGTGCCCTAAAGATTGGAGCGCAAGTGGATACTGCAGTATTTGCACCCCCAACCATAAGACAGTATCCACGGTCCAAACCGTAAACACCACCAGAAGTACCACAGTCAATATATTGGACACCCAACTTTGCAAGACGTTCCGCCCTGCGCCTTGAGTCCTTAAAATTGCTATTACCATGATCAATAATAATATCTCCTTCACTACAAAATTGTAATAGCTCATTTAGTGTGTCCTCTACTGTTTCTGCTGGTACTACCATCATGAAGATTCCTGGTACTCTTGCAGTATCAGTTAATACACCCTTGTTAGTATGTACTACTTGAACAAGGCTTTCCAGAGAAGTGGTACATCCACTGATATAACCCTCTTCAAATTGCTTACAAGCTTTTTCATAATTGTTTCTGTATCCGTGGACTTCGATGCCTGCTTTAATCATACGGCGAGACATACCCTCGCCCATACGACCAAGACCAATTAAACCTACTTTCATTGTTTTTTTATTGTATACTTAAATTTAGCCAGTCAAAAAGTGGTGGTACTACTCCGATAAGTCGAAGAAGACCTTCAGCAAAAAGTGCAAGAACAACCCACCCAACACACATTGAAATAATCGAAGCATTACGATTATGTTTTCGTATTGCATCATCAATCATCTCCTGAACTTCTTCTTTTGTTGTGAACTCTGTTGGTTCTACATTTTTCCATTTCCATTTGATTAATGAATTCATTAGATCTTCTCCATAGCTTGTTGTAGTTCTCTGGAGTGCTCTAACTCATCGTTTAAAATCTCAAGGATCTTCTCGTCATGCCCATTGAAAGCAAGATACTTTGCATAAGTTTCTGCTGCATGAATCTCTACCTCATAGGAGAGATGGTAAGCAAGGCGAGGAGCCATCCAATAATAAACCACATTGCTCCAATAGTAGATAAGTACGAGATGCTTGGCAACAAAGCGGTCAATAAAATAATTGTTACCACCCCGACTTTCCATGTATTCCAGATGCTCTGTTTCATTGACTGATTGTTCAAAGTGCTGTTTCATCAAATATAGATGCTCAGGACCACGAAGTCCCATGCTTTCTCTGAAGTGCAATACGCTCAAGAACGCAAAATAGGGTGCCCGAGCGATTTCCTCAAGCACCCAAAAGCGTTGATAGTCTCTACCTTGGTAGAGAAAATCTAATATTGCAACAGTGATATCTAAAACGAACCTGTTGATTGTTTGCATTATTCTACATGTACAGTACCGATCATTCCTGCACCTTTGTGTGGAGCACACCAGTAGGTGTAGTCCCCTGCTTCAGTGAAGGTAACATCAAACTCTTCGCCTGGTAGCATAGCGAGAGATTCATGTGCAAGATCAGGACGATCTTCCACAATTACATTATGTGGTGGTAGCATGTTGTTTACAAAGTGAACTGATTCACCTGCAGCGATAGTAATCTCTGCTGGTTCAAACACAAGGTTACCGTCGTAACCCATCTGAACATCTACTGCCCACGCAGGAGCAGCAAAAAAGATTGTAGCGAGAAGTGCGAAAAGAAATCTCATTAGTCAGTCGAATAATTGTCCTTGTATGCGTTGAGTTTGTTGATTAAGTCATCATATTGTTCCCACATATATTCGCTACCTGTTCTCTCTTGATAGAGTAGACAAGCAGAGATTAGACGTGTGATATCCGTGTCGTTAAGACGCATTTCACTTAAACTCATAACTTAATTAATTATAGTAAACCGAACAATTATTAACTGATTTTAATAATATCTTTATTTTTTATGTTAGCAATTCCAAGCACGAAGAGACTTATTGATTCTGCTGTCCTTATCGTTAGCAGTTTTCTTAGAAGTCAACTTCTTCTTCATGCCTTTCATTCGCGCACAAAAGCTCGCTCTACGAGGGTTCCCAACTTTTTTTGAAGGTGCTTTAAGATCGCTTCCTGGGTTCTCACGCTCATACGACTTTCTACCTTTTTCATTCAATCCTCCAGATTTTTTCTTACCTTCCTTTCTCGTCCATGCAGACTCAGAAAGTTCTTTCATTTCTTTGTAAGATTTCATGAGAGTACAGCGTTTCACTTATTTAGTTCCGCGAATAGTTTTGCTCCTGGACCCGTTGGTATTTTATACAAATTCATAGCAGCACAAACTCTACGACCCATAGTAGGTTTTACTCTATGTTCTAAACTACCAGGAAACATTACAAGCATTCCTTCTTCTGGATGCACATCTAATTTATCTTCAAAACATAGAGGAGATGCATTTTCCTCAACTTCTATGTAATAAACTGCTGCCCAATCTGCTGGAAAATGTCCATGCTTTCTAGCGAGATTGCCCTTTTCATACTCTGCAATCCAAAAGTTATCCACATACATGGGAACACTTAAATCCTTTTGGTAGTAAGTCGATAGAGTATCAGCTACTTCTAATGAAAATGCGGTCAACTCTTTGATGATAGGTTCTGGGCATTCGTAATGCATTAGAAAACTACTTCTCCAATCGCATTTTAGATTGGACATTTTAGTTCCAATATACTTATGTCTATGCCTTTCAATGTATTCTTTTAGTTGTTGATTAACTCTCTTGTAATCAGGAACTGTGGTTGTGAATACAGGGCAAGGTCTTTCTACTTTTTGTACTTGAATTGGTTTTTTTGTTGGGGCATCTAGAGCACGACTCACGTTTCTAATATAAGATGGTGTGTTCACCTTTTACCTCCTCCCATTTGCTTTAGCATTTTTTGTAACTCGGTTGTGCTACCAACAAACATAGCATTGTTAGTAACGGAAGATGGACCTTTCTTCTGTTCAGCGTCTAGATCCTTCATCTTCTTGTGTAAGTCTTGTAGTTTCTCAGTCATGTCTGCAACGTGCTTCATTGCCGCTACAGCGACTTCATATGCTCTAGGGTGCCCAGACTCCTGTGCGACCTCTAAAGCGCCTCTGACTGCCTCCTGACCCTGATCTATGAGTGAGTATAACTCCCCACGGGTATACTCATAGTCTTTAGTGCGATCATCCTTATCCACTTTAGGTGGAACAGGTTTGCTGGGCTTGCTTTCTACAACCTCAGCATCAACACTAATGTTGAGCATTTCTTCCATGTTCTCTTCTAAACTCATAAGATGTTAAACCCACTATTGAATCCGAAGTCATCATCAGCAGTAACAAGAACATCGTCGTTTGCATCGACTTGACCATCCTGGTTGATGTCTGTCTTTGCTTTTGGAGTGTAGGTAAGTTCTGCTGCTCTGCGATTGACTTCCTGATCTCCAACAGTTTCGATAACCTTTGCCTTTCTGATGATGTCTGCTTTTCTGTAAGGACCGTAGAGATATGTCTTAGCAGAAAACTGTAGTGTGTATACAACCAATCTTCTGTTTAAGAAACTTTCATCCCATTCATCTTCTAGGTTTACAGAGTTGAGAGTAACAGATACATCTCTCTTCTCGTCCATGTCTGGAATCATCTTCAATGTGATATTGAATGATGGTTGGAAGAAGGGTAGAATCTGTTCTAAGATTTGTAGACCAGTGTCTTGGTCTTTTGATAGAATACCTAGTTCAAAGTTTAACGTATATGGAACAGGGAGATACTGTACTCGTACCTCGTTACCATTGTCCTCAATAACATTCTTATATTTTTGAACAGGACTTGTTTTCCTAGCAGAATCATATGAGATACCAGTCATCTCAAAATAAATTCTAGGCATTGTGATTGCTACCTTCTGCGTCGAAGGGTTTTCAAACAATCTATATAAAAACTTTTGCTTTGGTCCATACGCCAAAGCGACCTTTTCCGTTTCAATAACCTCGTTAGTTTCTGGATCCCTTGTCTTTACATCAATGTTATTGAAAAGAGTTCCAAAACCGATTACTGTTCTTCGGATGGTTTCGTTATAAAAGTGGGATCCTAACATCAGAAACTACCTGTAAAATTACCAAATTCACCGAAAGGATTACCTTCAGTCCAATCAATCAACTCATCTGCTCCATCTTCAATCGCTTTGTTCTGATCATAGTTGGAGTTAGAATTATCAATAGAACTGAACGATCCTAATGTATATAGGGCACCAGAAATAGTACCTCTTATGAGGTCACCATCACGGAAATCTCCAGACTTGTTCATCAACTCTAAAGTCAGATCACTACCATTCCAACCACCAACTTCACCAATACTATCTGTAGCTAGATCATATAGTTTTGCTCTCTGACCACTAGTGTCTGTAGTTTCATATGCATTGATAACATATCTATTATTAGTAGAGTCATAGTAGAAGTGACCCTTGGTTGTAGTTGCTGTAGTTCCGTTGTAGGTATAACGATATCTTAACCTTTGATCTTCAAAGTCCCAGTAGAAATACTTGACTTGAGTTGTGGTAGCAAATACAGGATCAAAGGATGCACTGTGATCTACGTAGATCTTACCTGATCCATCAGAAGACCAAGATCTGTTACCACCCTGATCATTGAAGTTTCCTGCTACGATATGCTCTCTTGCTTGGAAATCTACTGGGTTCTGTGGTCCATCAATGGTAACTGTAGGTGGTGTAGTATATCCACTACCAGCATCTGTAATAGTGATAGCATTGACTGCACCATTGTAGATAGTCGCTGTACCAGTTGCTTGTGTACCGCCTGAAGGTGGAGCTGATAGTGTTACATTAGGAGCAGATCTATACCCAGAACCACCACCAGAAATAGGAATATTATTTACTGTTCCATTATCTAAAGTAGTTGTAGCAGTTGCTGTAGATCTTAGATCACTGAGGTTCAGCGTAGTCATTACAGAATGATCTAGTTCGATAGCATCAATCTCTTCAATACCAGTATCAAACTCATCACTACCCTGTTCATAGATCTCAGCAGTGATCTCATAAAAATAGTTTTTGCCTAACTGATAGAATGGTTGCTCTCTTTCAACGAACTTAATTTCGTATGCATTACCAGTCAGAGGATAGTAAATAAGATCCCCTTCGTTAGGTCTTTGTGTAATAGTAAGATTCAAAGCAGGAACTAGAGACTGTTCCCATCTTCTTCTTGATAAGATAAACTTAATCTCGTCACTAATTCTTACACCAAACTTACTGATGAAATCTACAGGAGATCCAAATCCTTCGACATTGACCAGTAGCATTTCAATCATATAAGATTGATTGAACTCTGAGTATATGACTTCACCTAAAGTCTTATCCCTTAGCATAGTTCTAGGGATATAAAAGACATCGGTGCCGAACAATTTGATTTGCTCGTCAACTAAGTCTTGTACTAGATTCTGTTCAGTGGTATTACCACCGTGCTGAGGAAAATAAACTTTTTTCATCCGATCATATCAAGCGGTGGTAACTCGTATGTGCTGGAAGAAGCGTCCATTAATGCTTGGATTTCATTCAAAGCATCTTCATACAATTGTCTTCCGTTCATGGATACTCCACCTGGGAGTTGAACGCCATTGAACTTGATCAAGTTTTGTCCCCACTGTCTCTTAATTAGAGCAGTAGCATATTTTTTGACGAACTGATCATTATAGACTTCTGTAAATGTAGTGGGATCTAAAGCTCTATAACACTCGATTAGTAACCACTGATCTTCTGTTACTCTTTCTGGGTCGATATCAATATACAGACGATCTTGTCTACAGTTAAATCTGTAACCAACCAATGAACCTGTATTGATAATCATATCAATAGTTTCAAAGTGTTGCTTTACCATGTAGTAGTTGACCATATCAACACCACCAAAAGCAAGACCTGTTCCTGATGTGTAAGAAAACAAATCCATCAAATAGTATTGGTTGTTAAGACCAAACAAACTATTTCTTACAAAGTTTGAACTGATACCATATACTTTTGTGATACCAAATACATGCTCTGGAATCTCTAAGTAGTTCTTTCTATTCTCCCATGTTGCTGCATCTGGAGCAGCAGTAGTAGCGGTTTCATTTGCTGTTGTAAATCTTGTTACATCATCCGCAGTAAACTCGTGCTTGAGATACATTCTCTCAGCACCATTAAAGTGCCTCTCTCTAAAATACTGTAAAGCATCATCAATTGCGTCATCAATCTGATCATCATCTAGATTAATTTCAAGTACAGGAGCACCTAACTGTCTTAGACAGTAGTCTCTCAGTTCTTGTCTGCTGGATGGTTGAGCCACAAAAAAATACCCCTAGTCTCCTAGAGGTATTTAGCTTATTGAGCTTCTACTTCATGTAAGAACCAATGTCTCGCTGCAGCAATCGTATCAAAGATACGTTTCTGATCTTGGAATTCACAGTACCAAGTAATTCCTCCATCTTTTCCTTCAGGAATTCTATCTACCAAAAGTTGGTTATCAGATAGTGTATGCATTGCTTCTAACTCTTGTTCAGTATCAGCAGTAAGCATTGCATCAATTACCATGTTGTACTTATGGGGATCCCATTTCTGCTCAATTTCTTGAATGACTTCGTACATTGGAAGTTCATCGATAGACTTACCATACCCCTCTCTATCGATCTCGATGACCTTTCCTTCTTCCCATCCTGGTTCACCACGGCGAAGAGCTTCTAGTTCTTCACCTACGGCAAAGCGATGTTCAATGTCCATGTCCATCTCAGAGATGTCCAAACCCCCCTGTCCAGATGGGTTTTCCGTAATATCACTCATTTTATGTTAGGATAAATAACGACAGTATAACATATTTATCTGTTGCGAGTTGATGAGTTATACTGTATAATGTCTGTATTACCGAATAGAAAAAAATGAGTATCAAAGCACTTGTGTTAGAGGGTGGCGAGACTGTTATCGCTGATGTACAAGAAGTACATGATAAAGAGAAGCAAGAATTTCTTGGTTACCGAGTAAGCAATCCATACATCGCAGAAATGGAATGGTCTGAAGTTCCATCTGCTCCTATAGAAGGAACATCTCTTAGTGGTGATGCTCAGTCTGCTGAAGTGAAATTTAGTTACTGGGGACCTCTTGCTGCGACAAGGGAATTTGATTTTGTTAAAGATTATGTTCGTGTTATCTATGAAGCACATCCAGATACTATTCAACTATACATGTCTGTTTTAGCACACCACCAAGAACATTTTGTTAACGAAGCAAATGTAGAAACCTCTAAGACAGTTGTTACTATGCTTCCTGAAGAGGGTGCAGAAGGTGCATCTGCAAATAATGATCCATCCCAATCTTTTGATTCCTGATGACTGAAATTATTATTGATACTGGTCTTAAAGACAAGATCCTCCAAGTAAATTGGGAAGATGTATGTGGTAGTATTACTTCTACCCAAGACATTCAAGACTACGGTGATTATGCAATCATCGATGATTTTATTGAAAAGATTGATGATCTATCATTAGCTATATCTAGATATCCATCTGATTCAAGATCTCTGGAAGTAGAAGCAGCACATAAAGAATTTGGTGAACTAGAAAGGGGATATAAATTTCCTGGTATTGAACAACTATTACCATCGACATATTTAAATCCTATCATCTTCGCATGTTACAAAGCTTTTGTTGAATGTGAATTCATTCCTCATGATTTAGATTCAAATGTTACTGAAGAAGGTAAGATTAAATTCATGCAGAAACTTCCTAGTATTTCTGTTGTAAAGGGAACCCTTCTACATGAAGGTATGATTATCAATAAAAATGCTGAGGTTCCTGGACTTGGAAACTTTGACTACCAAGCAACTCTATTTCTCACAGAACCTCCAGTAGGAAGTGGAATTGGATTGTATGATGTATGTCTTGGTGATCAGCGTTGTTCTGGTATCGAAGATTTGATGGATATCGAAGATAACGATTTGAGAAATGAATTTGCTAAGTGGTTGAATGATAATGCTACTTGCAAATCAGAGACGATTGAATACCAAAACTACAAAGAGAATGATGTATTCCAACAAACTAGATTTATTGAAGCAAGGAAAAATCGTTTAATCCTTCATAAGGGAACAAACTTTTTCCGTTATGAATATGAAGGTACGGGTGATATGTATATGCTATCCATCTATATGAATCAACCACCTAAGAGCAAAGAACTTGATGGTAACGAAATTGAACAAGATGACAACTATTGATGTACCAGAGATTAATCTAGAGGATTTCTCCACATATTCAACTAGAGATATCATGGATATCTGTAAATTCAATCCTATAGAAGAGATTGAAGTTGATATTGGTAGTGTTGAAGGACTCAGATATTTTAAAGCAAGAAATCTTCTCAAAGATCCTCTAGCTCTAAGACAATTTCTACGTCAATTTCCTGCTGAAAATAGAGAAAAAAGTTCAGAGGAAGGAATGTCTTTTAGTGGTAGCTCATCTCCTGGATTGCAGCAACCTATCGAAAGATCATTTTTGAAATACATGGGGTATCAAATCTACACTATTTGTAGACAGTTTGATTTTTTGAAATACAAAGCAAAAGATATTAACTGGAGATATTACACAAACTATTACTATAATGGTATGACGGCGTTTAATAGAAACTATCTACCCCATGTAGATCCATTCTCATACGCTGCTAATATTTTTCTTACTGATTCGGGTGAACACGGAACTTCATTTTTTAAATATGTAGATCCAGAAACAAAGAAATCATATTATAGTATGGGTGATATTATGTCTTCTGGTGATAAAATTTCAAGAAGATATGTTGAAGTCATTCAAGAAAAATATGGATATGAACTGGCTAATCCAGAACATATTTTAAATAAAAAGGGGTACGGGTTATATCAATGTAAAAATGGAGTATCTCCATGGATCAAGTATGAAGGGGATGACTGCTATCAAAGATACTATCACCTACCTTCTGACTATAACTCCATTTCTATGTACAGAGGTAATAGATGGCATAGCGCAACTTTTGATGCAGAGAATAGCAAAACTGGTAGATACTCTCTAGTAGCTTGCATCCTATGAAGACAAAAAAACTTAAATGGGATGAGTCTGAAATACAGACATTTGAGGATGTTTTCCCTAGGGAAGATTTTATTGAACTAACAGATTACATGAGACTTCCGAATTGGTCTTATGGTAATATTTCAAATCCTAGTTCTCCATCTACACCATTTTTTTACAATGACTTACAAGAAGTTCCATTCTTTACAGAGCATTTATTTAAGCAAATTTGTAAACTAACTGGTCAAGACTGGGATCTACACAGATGTTATGCTAACGGACATGTATCTGGAACCAACGGTGCTCCTCACCAAGATGATGAAACTCCTGGTTCATATACTTTTCTTGTCTACTCTAACTTTGTAAATAGTGAAGTTAAAAAATGGAAACCTGCGTGGGGAGGTAAGACTATTTTTTACTTAGACTTTAACGATAACTATAAATGGGTATTACCTAAACCAAATACTGCTACATTTTTTCCTGCTGATATATTTCATCACGCAGAACCTACAACCAGACATTTTATTGGATTGCGATTATCTGTAGCATGGAAATTACGGGCAAAAGAAAAGGGGTCGTGAGACCCCTTTTTTTATTCAGATGATACCGCCTGTTGGCGTTGGTTGTTCATCAAGATAGATCCCAACCAAAGGACTATCCTTTCTATATTTTGCTGGGCAATTTGCATTCCAAAGTTCTGCAATTTCTTGGACAACTTCGTCCTTAATTACTCCCTTGTTACCAGAACCAGGAGCAACACCTGCAGTAGTTCCATCAACTTTTGCTTCGTCTCTTAATAGAGCTTCGTAGCATACATCAGCAGAAGCCATCAATTTTAAGTTTGCTGCTGCATCTTCTTTAGAAACTCCTTCTGCATCGAAGTCCCATTCAGCACCACATGCTGCAGTAACTGCTTTCAATCTTTCTACCAGTTCTTCTCTAGTATGTTTGATATCAAGGAGTTGATAACTCCCATCATAACCTTTAATGTTTTCCATTTGATTTGTACTCTCCGTGTGTTAAAAGAATTTGTGGGGGAGGGTCACTCCCCCTTTGTGTGTATGATTTACGCCTGAGACTCAGACCACGTAATACGTGCCGAGATCTGATATGGGTTGGAGCTAGAAACGCCACCCGAGTCAACGATGTTAGCAACAACAGTTAGTAGGTCAGGTCCGTTAGGATAGATGCCGTCACCACCAAGGATCGAGTTACCCAGAGAACTAATTCTAGATAGGTCGAAGGTAGTAGAAGACGTTTGACCGTTACCTGCACCTGCTGCACGGAAGGAGAGGATCTGAGATCCACCCGATACCGTATCATCAGCAGCGTGTCTAACAAGTTGACATAGTGAAGGATCATCCACGTTCTCAAATGTATCAGTGGAGAGTGATGGGTTCAGAATCAGAGAAATCTCTGTTTCGTGAGTGGTTAGAATACCAACAGAGTCAAGTGCTAGTTGCATTCTGTTGATGATTTCACGTTCACCCAGAGCACCAGTGATAGAGGAGTCAACCGAAGGTGCAAGTCTAATCGAAACCAGAGGAATATTCAGAGGAATCAATACAACTTGGTTGGTTGCCGCAGAACCGATGTTCATCGTTGTTCCGCTGGAAACTGCAGGGTTGCCTAGAGCACCGTTGATAGCAGAGTAGTAGTTACGTGGGAAGTAACGAGTAGTTCCCTGTAGATACTGGATGTAAACATAGTGATAGCTGCTATCGGTATAAGTTCTGGTGTTAATTGGTTTACCAGACTGGAAGTAACCATTAGCGGTACTACTTTCAAAGATCAGCGTGTTGACCGTTAACTGAGACGCATCAGAGGTGTTGAAAGGAATACGGATGAAGTATTCTCTAGACCAGTAAGATCTATATGCCTCAGTGATTGTGCTGCTCGCTTGAGTCTGTGCAGAAGTACCAGAACTGTTGGTGAACTTCAGTGAGTTACCAGACGCGGTGAATAGGTACGCTTCGTCATCCTGGAACATACCATCCATGATGACCGAAGTACCCCAGTGGAACAGAGTTCCAACGTAAGTAGGTAGATCACCATTCTCAATCTCATAACGTGCAGGTAGGTTACCAGAACGGAAGTAAGATTCAGTCAGTTTGTTGTTGTGCTTAAACTCGTGGAAATACTTAACATGTCCATGAGAATCCTTGAATCCGAAGCGGATCTTACCAGCACCATACCAGGAGTAATCCATGTAGCACATCTGGATCTTGGATAGATCTAGAACATATCCAGACTTACCTAGACCATCTGCTCTATCAAGGTTCCACTGAGTCTGAGGTACTTTAGTATCTACAGTCTTAGTGATGATAACGTCAGCGTTGGATACACCTCTGTATGAAGGTTGAACTGTAAGTTGTGTGTTACTTGTAACCTTAACAACTTTATAGGACATACCACGGATAACAATCTTATCACCTGGATTCAACTGAGATGTGAAGTTGGTATTTGTACCAGTTACAATATGAGAGTCCTTAGTAACAGCGACTCTACCAGGAACCTGCTGAACAGAAGATCTTCTTACACAATTCAATGTATCACCATCGAACTCGAAGTAGAATCCGTTCTGATCATCGAACATACCGCAACGGATGTCGCAATCAGTCCAAGAAAGAACTGCAAGTGTTGGGAATCCACCACCGCTAGTAGCAGTTGGTTCTTCTTTCAACAGATAGGTGAAGTTGAAGTCATCAACTACCGAGTCGATTGGACCCTCAACGTTGAACTCTTGGATATCAGTATTGATAACCTTAACCTTGAGGTTTGAGGTCAACTGGTGAGGCTTGCTGGTTTGTGCAGCAGCAGTAAACTTCTGTTGGAAGTCGAGTGTACCACCAGTAAAGTCGGTTACAACTTCGGTTGTTAGTTTAACTGTTGTAGCATCAATAACTTCAGCAATTCTGGTCTCAGAAATCAAGCAGTTGTTTGCTGTACCAGAACCAGTTACAATCTGACCAGCAACGAATCCAGTCGTGCTTGTAACGGTAACCAAATCAGAAGCTGCAGTACCAGAAGCATTGGTCTCAAGTCTTTGAGCACCAGTTGCAGTGTAGTTGATGTCCAGAATTGGAATCTGAGGAATGAAGTTAATTGCAAGAGAAGTCTGGATACCTTTACCTGACTGATAACGGAAATACTTACGAGTCTGTCTAGAAATTCTAGAGTTAGGTGACTTAGAAGTACCAATTTCCATACCACCGTCAAATGGTCTGTGTAGGAAGAATCCATCAGGTCTTACATAGATGTAAGAAGGAATTAGATAGTTCGTACCAGACTGCGAGAAGGAGAACGCTTGATCGACAAGAAGTAGATCGTCGTCAGTAATAGCAGTAACTCTTCTGGATTCAAGAACACCTGGAGTACCACCAGTTGTGTTAACAACCTTGATGATATCACCGATCTTAAAGAATCTCTGGAACGCTGCGTTTGTACCAACAACTCTTCTAGAACCAGAAACAACTTCGATTGTACCAGTACCAGTAACCTCACCAGATAGGTTTCCAGAAATAAATTCTTGGATACCAGTACCTGTACCAGAAATGGTAATGATGTTTGTATTATCTAGAGCATCTTGTAGCGAAGGTGCAAGTCTGAAGTTGTTGTTATCAACTAGAACTGCATAGTAATCAGTGTTATCAGTCAGACCACCAACAACGGATCCACCGTTGACGCTATAGATAATTCTAGTTCCAGTGGAATAGAAGTGGTTGTTGATATTAATACAGTTGTTAGAAGTATCAATGTTTGAATTTGCATCAAACTGCTTAACGGTAGGTGCAATCTTGAATGGAATTGTAACTTCAAGTTCCTTCTCGGAGATTGCTCTAGTCGTGGTGTATGAACCATCAACAGTACCAAAGTCTGCAGTCGTGTTCTCAAAAGACTGAACACCACTACCTTGACCAGTAAACTGAATTTCATTACCACTAGCAGCGTTGCCAGCAGTGGTTGCTAACTGGAATCTGTTACCGTCAATAGTGATAACGTAGTAAGAGCTTCCGTTACTGAAAGGCGATGCAAGTGTGCCTGGGCTAGTAAATTTCAGTAGTTCACCACTAGAGAACAGGTTGTCCTTAATGTAGAAAGAGTATCTCGCAGGGTTAGCAATAACACCAGTAAAGGTGATATTACCAGTTGTATATCTCAGTCTTACAGGAGAAGCACCAGTGCTTGTCTTAATTCTGAAGCGGTTGTTATCAATTCTATCGATGTAGAATGTACCAGAGGTATAAGTGCTCTGGTTCATGTTTTGATCATAGAAATACCGAATCTGACCACCATCAGCAACAGTTAACGTTACGTTCTGGTTGTTAGGGAATCCATGATTCTCTTTATAGAACGAGTCATTAGTAGAGGTATTCCTCTTAACGAATGCGATGTACTGGTTAGTGTAACCATCAGAGCTGTATCCAGCGAAGTAACGGTTCATGGTTGCAGACCAACCTTCCTGGTAATACCAGAAGAACCAGTTGTTACCTCTAACTCTGACATAGTTTGGATTTACATAGTCAGTATAGAAGTTGTCTCTATAGTAATAAGTTTGAGGTAGATTACTATTATAACCCTGTACAGTATATGCTCTACCGTGTCTGTCGCCTTCACCTTGGTCATTGATAAAGCGGTTGTTATTATCTGTTAGGAAGTCATAATTACCGTTAAATCTGGAAGAGGTGCTGAAAGGAAGAGTCTCATGGTTATATCCATAAGTTCTAGGTTGTGTACCTCTGTTCTGGTAGTAGTAGTTAACATAGAAATAATCAGTGCCGTTATCACCCAGATTAGGACGACGTGTAGCAAAGAAAACTGTTCTATCCCATGAAGTACCACCTAGACCATAGGTGCTGTTAACTGCTTGGAAATCGTGACCAGATCTGGTTCCGCCTTGATCCCAGTAGTAGGTATAGAAGTATGCATACCAGTCATACCAACCTTTGTATTCTCTACGGATGTTGTATACAAGACCGAAGTTATGATCACCAAATGTCCAAGTACCATCATGAGGATAAGATCCTGCAGGATATGCATCACTGAGGTTGATAGCACCGTAGTTTAGACGCTGAGATTCGTGTAGTTTGATGGTATCACCATCAACTCTCTCAACATAATAAACCTGCATTCTTCTCAAACCACCCAAAGGTCTGTTACCTGGGTTTGGATAGTAGAGTAGGCAGTAGTGGTTTTGGAGATTGTGACCAGGGATTCTGATTGTATTATCATTATAATTAACATCAGACTCACCAAATCTCTTGGTGTATGTACACTCGTAGTTGAATACGAATGTCTTTTCTCTGTTTACTGTTACCGCAGTGTTTGATGTTGGATCTTCGTCAATATATGGTCTTCCATCAGGTGCAGTCGCTGTAGGATCTTGAATCTCAAGAATCTTAGGCGAAACAGTGTTAACGAAGTAGAAGTTAGTGTTGTCTGCAAAACCGTGCTCAGAGACCGTAGTTAGATAAACTTTAGAAGTTGTCTTTGTGCTAATGGTGAATGTATCACCCATACCTGGGTGAGCATCACAATAGTAGCTCAGAGGAGATGGAGTAGCTCCATCAACGTAAATTCTGACGTATGCTCCTGCAGAACCTGGGCTACCATGTGCATATACAAATGTAGTGAATTCAGAACCACCACCATGAGTACCATCAGAAGTAGTAGAGAATCTGAATGGGTGAGTACCAACAGAAGTATCAGAAAGATCGAATGTGTAGATCGACTTTCTGGAAAGATCTAGTTGTGCTTGTTGTACTCCATCAAGGAAATACTTATTACCAGCACTTGCTACACCAGTTGAACCATCAAGAGTGTAAACAACTTGAGAACCAATTAGATCAATCTGTTCACCATTATTGAAAGCACCTGTTACATCATAGATATCAATAGTTGAACCACTGACTCTACCAATAACACCAGCACCACCACCAGCACCGTTAACAGTTGCACCAACAAAATACTCATTTACGTCAACTGTTGTAGTTGCTGTTAGAGTAGTAACTGATTTTACAGTAACAGGAATGTTGTATAGATCAGATACAATACCAATCGACTGGTCTAGGGAGATTTGAGAACCCTGGAAGAACTTACCTGGAATAATCGAGGTGTAAGTACCTTGCAGTTCTCTGGTAGATGGTTGGTTTGATCTTGCCTTATATGTAAAGGTAGTTGTGGTTGGAACTGCCTGAATGATATAAGTACCTTCTGCAGTAATTTCTGCAAGACCCGTAACAGTAATAGGAACACCACTTGTTAGGTTGTGGTCAAAACTTGTAGTAACTGTAATAAGTTCTGATCCAGAAACTGCTTCTACCTTAGAGATGAAGGGGATTGTAGTATCAGAAGTAGATGCATAGAACGATGGAATGTTGTTGATCGTCTGAATGGTCTCCCATTTAGATGCCTGAGGTCCGTACTCAAAGTCGGTATCAATCAGGTTTTCTGGATTGGAGACTCTGAACTTAGATACAGCGTCAACAAAAGTTTCCGATGGTTCAAATTTTACCGAATCTTCTTCTGTAAAAATTTGAAGTGCATCTGTATCACTCATCGACGTGGTGTCGTGAAGTAGAGTGATTGTAGTTTCATCTGCAACACCATCATAACTGAATGTACCAGTCTTGGTACTATCAGCAAAGTTGTAGATAATAATGTTATCTGTTGTGTTTGTAATCATCAACAGACGGCGCTGGTGGTGATTACCTTTTAGTTTGACCGTTTTTGCCGAAGCATCAAACGTAAAGTCAAAGAGCAATTTTTTTGCCATTTTCTGTTATTCCCCTTGTGTTTGTTTATAGTTACGAAGTGTAGTTCTCAAGTCAGTGCTCACATTGATAATAAATCTCTTGTAAAAAGTTTTGGGTTCACCAACCCATTGCCGCCATCATTCCCATAGAAATGGTGATTTGCTCAACAACGTAGTCTTGCCTTGCGTGAGGAATACCACCAGCTGTGGCTCCATCATGTAGAACCAGACTCATAGTATCTGTGTCCACAGTTAGTTCCGCAAGGGCACCAGTAAATGTAGAGTGTTGTACCGTAGTACCTCTTCTCAACTGTACCTGTTTGGTCATGGGTATCCCCTAGAATTTATGCTAGTTTTATTTATAAAAACTGAGGATCTTTAAATGATAGTGACGAACGTGAATCCAACCTCAAACTTGCGGTACTCGGTAGTAGCATCACCGCTGAGAGTGATAGTACCGCTTCCAACATGACGACTGTTGACGAGTCTTTCTTTGCCTGCTCCACTGAATGTGAAGAGAACTGTACTTTCTGGTTTGTTGGTGGTCTTGGATTCTGCCGCTCCACTTGCAGTAAAGAGTGAACCAGATCCATTGAAGTGAGGAATAAATCTGACTTCTGTCGCACCACCAGATATGGTATACTGTGCAGTATCCCCAACATATCTTTCGGTGTGCTTCTCTTCTGATGTTCCAGATAGAGTTGCAGAACCTGTTGCTTGGTATCCAGAACGGATGAAGGATTCGTTTGCTCCTCCAGAGAATCTTGCGATGAGTGTATCTGCATCTGCAAACGCAACTGCTTCTGCTGCTCCACCAACTGCGAATAGAGAACCAGTACCAACATGAGGTTGTACTGTTCTTTCTTCTGCAGATCCAGTGATAACAATAGATCCAGATCCAACAAAGTCTCTTGCTCTTGGAGTTTGAGCTGTACCAGAGACAGTAAACAGAACTGTATCTTCTGGTGGATTTGTGGTTGTAGATTCTGCAGCACCTGCTGCTGTGAATAGAGAACCAGATCCAACAAAGCTTCCAGTAAACTTGGAAACAGATTCTCCAGAAAGTTGAACTTGTAAAGTCTCTTCTTCTGCAAACGTAACTTTCTCGTCGATTGCCTGACCAGAGAATGTGGAAATATTTCCACTTCCAATGTAAGGGCGATTGACTGCGCTTGTACTTGCTCCCGAGAATGTGAAGAGACCAAATCCATCTGGACTGAAAGCGATTTTCTCTTCTGCAAATGCAACTGCAGCACCACCTTCGAGGAAGTCCATGACTCCCGATCCAGTGTAATGATCCAGTTGTTCTTCGACCGCATCGCCACTGAAGGTATATTGTGCAGTATCTTCTGGGGGATTTGCGATGAAGGACTCTGTACCAAATCCACCAATTCCGTAGAGACCAATTGCTGTCTCGACGAATGTAGCACTTTCCGCTGCACCACTGAATGCGAATAGAGATCCAGAACCATCGAAGTAACGAATGACTTTGATGTCTGTTGCTTCGCCAGATAGAGTTGCAGAACCAGAACCAATATAAGATTCTGTATGTCTTTCTACCGACTGACCAGCAGCGGTGAATAGAACTGTGCTTTCTGGTGCGTTGGTTGTGATAGTCTCTGCAAGACCACCTGCTGTGAATAGAGAACCAGATCCAACAAAGTCTCTTGCTCTAGTAGTATGACCATCACCAGTGAGGTAAATGGAACCACTGCTGACCCAGTTAGGAATGAACTTAACGTTAGTTGCTTCACCACTGTAAGTAAACTGAGCGGAGTCACCGACATAACGTTCGGTGTGTTTCTCGGATACTCGTGTACCAGATAGGGTTGCGGATCCAGATCCAACTGCTCCTTGAGGAGTGAAAGATTCTGCCTTGCTTCCACCAAAGACAAGTAGATAAGTGTCTTCTGGTGGGTTGAATGCAACTCTTTCTGCAGCACCGCCAACTGTGAATAGGTTGCCCCCAACAACAGGTAGGTAATGAATCGTGAAGACGACAGCACCACTGACTGTGATAGTTCCGCCTTCCTCGTCTGCTTGTGCAACTCTCTCGACACATGTACCAGAGAATCCACCATAAGAACCAGATCCAATAAAGTCTTTGGTAACTGCTGCTGTACCAATGCTTCCAGCAACTGTGAAGATAACAGTGCTTTCTGGTAGGTTTGTAGTCTTGGATTCGGCAGCACCATTTGAGGTGAATAGATTACCAGTACCAGTCCAATGATACTGTTGGCTAACAGTACCCTCACCACTAACGACATATGGTTGTGTGATTCCGAAGTATGCTTCGGTGTGTTTCTCGGAAACTCTTGTTCCAGAGAATCCACCATAAGAACCAGATCCGATTTCTGTTGCTGGAGTAAAGGATTCGTCTTTGCTTCCTGAGAATCTGTATAGTCCTGTGGATTCTGGTAGATCGACAGTCTTGCTTTCTGCAGCACCACTGAGTAGATTGATAGTACCAGAACCAGGATATCTGACTCTGTAGATAAACTCGACTGCACCACTGAAGGTGTATAGTGTTGTATCTTCTTCTGCAACTCCAACTCTTTCGATAAGAGCTTGACCAGAGAATGTAGATAGAGTTCCGCCAGCAAATACTTCTCTGACCGTAGCAGACTCGGATCCAGTTCCAGATGCGACAAGTAGAACTGTACTTTCTGGTAGATTTGTGGTCTTCGATTCTGCTGCTCCACCAGCAGTGAATAGAGATCCAGAACCAACAAAGCTGACGACATAGTTGAATACAACCTGACCACTGATCGTGTATAGTGTTGTATCTTCTTCTGCAACCGCAACCCTCTCGATAACAGATTGACCAGAGAAGGTGGATAGAGTTCCAGATCCGATTTCTGTCGCTGGAGTAAAGGATTCTGCCTTGCTTCCACCAACAACGAAGATGACTGTGCTTTCTGGTGGATTGCTGGTCTTGGATTCGGCAGATCCACCTGTAGTGAATAGGGAACCAGATCCAACTTCGGCGTTGCTTTCCCTTTCGACAGCAGATCCAGATAGAGTATACTGAGCAGTATCTCCAGTGTAATCTTGAGTTGCTCTCTCGACTGCAGTACCAGACAGAGTAATAGCAGTCGCAGTACCGATATAACGTTCGGTGTGCTTCTCGATACCGACACCAGATACTGTAAACAGACCTGTTGCCTCTTGTGTTCTGACTGCAGCTGCTTCTGCTGCTCCACCAGCAGTAAATAGAGATCCAGAACCAACCCAGTTGTCTGTTTGTCTTTCGACTGTAGTACCAGAGACAGTAAACAGAACTGTATCTTCTGGTGGATTTGTAGTTGTGGATTCTGCTGCTCCTCCCGCAGTAAAGAGAGATCCAGAACCAACAAAGTCTCTCGCTCTTGTAGAAGCTGCTGCACCACCAGTATCGAATAGTCCAGTTGCCTCTTCTGCAACTCCTGCTTTTTCGACAAGAGCCTGACCAGAGAATGTGGATAAAGTTCCACCTGTAAATACTTCTCTGACTGTAGTAGCGTCTGAGACAGTACCAGCAGCAGTAAACAGAACTGTGTTTTCTGGTAGATTCGTAGTCTTCGATTCTGCTGCACCACCAAATAGTGGTAGGGTTCCAGATCCAACAAACTTGAATGCGAATCTGTAAGTATTACCAATGAATGCAGCTGATGTGAATAGAGTATAAGTACCAAATCCATCAACGATTGCGAATCTAGCAAAGCGGACAACTGCATCACCAGAGAATCCACCGTAAGATCCAGATCCAATATACCTTCTTTCAAACGGAGTCTCAGCAACACCACTAATGGTGTAAGTACCATGTGCAGGATCAGTTAGATGTGCTAGAGTTCCATCTTCACCGTAATCAACTTCACCAGTTGTTAGTGGGTTGGATACCTGACCTTGATCTTCGTTGGATGTAGCAGAAGCATCGACAGAACCGTAATCTTCAGGTGTAAGTACAGTAGGAAGATCTCTGTCGTATACCCAAGTTCTGGATTCTGCAACACCACTAAGTGCGTTGAGTGTTCCAGTTCCGACATATGCGCGGGATCTGATTGTGTCTGCAACACCACTGACTGTAAAGAGTCCAGTGGTATCGTCTGTTTGAGCAACAACTTCGACAAGTCCACCAGCAGTAAAGAGTGAACCAGAACCAACCCAAGAAGGTTTTCTAACAACATGAGCAGCACCACTAGTTGCGTAGGTTCCTTGAGCAGGAGTAATGACGGTGTTGAGAATACTACCGTTGTCTTCTTCGCCTGCAGTAGTTGGTAGGATGATATTACCGTTATCATCAGTGGTTGTTGTTGCAGCAGAGATGAGACCGTTATCAACCTGAGTGAAGGGTTGTAGAAGTTCATCGCTGTAATCGTAAGTTCTAGATTCTGCACAACCATTGAGTGTGAAGAGAGATCCAGAACCAACGTAATCAACAACTGCCCTGAATACACTCGATCCAGATACACTGAATAGACCTGTAGTAGACTCAGCAACTGCAACAGACTCAACTGCACCACCAAAGGCGAATAGAGATCCGCTGGAGAATTCTCTAACAACATTCTTCTCAGTGGTTGTGCTGCTAAAGGTATAAGTTCCAGTAACAGCATTGACGGTAGAAGTATTAATAACTGTACCGTTGTTCTGAATACCTGCAGTGAGTGGATTCGTGATGCTACCATAATCAACAATGGATCCACTAGCAGTAATGAGACCTTGATCGTCAGTAGTAAACGTAACGATAGTTGTCTCGTTATAATCATAAGTTCTAGATTCTGCAGCACCACCAATAATTGGTAGATTACCAGAAGCATCCCATTTCCAGCAGAATCTGTAAGTGTTGCCGATGAATGCTGGGGAAGTGGATAGAGCAAATAGTCCTGTTCCAGTTTCAACAACAGCAACTGCTTCTGCTGCTCCACCGACTGTAAACAATCCACCAGAACCAACCATTGCGAAGGTTGGTTCGTATACAACGTGACGTGCTTGTTCTTGTGTCTTCTCGTCACCAACTTGAGGAATAAGTCCTGTTTCAGGAGTAACATAATCTGGATTGATGAATAGAAGTTCGTCAATGTCTTCCTGAGTAAGTGGATCTCTAGTGAGACCAAGTTGAATCGTTCCTGTTGTTGCTGTAAGAGTTCTATTGGGGAACGCAATGAGACCGTTGGATTCTTCGCCAGCACTTATAGGACTGGAGATAGATCCATCATCTTCAGTTGTTGTAGCAGTGTCGGTGATAAGACCGTTATCAATTCCTGTGTATACAAGAACTGTGTCGTCGTTATAATCGAAGGTGACTTTCTCGACACATCCACCGACACTGAATAGAGATCCAGAACCAACAAAGTCTCTAGATCTGCTGAATGTAGATGCACCAACAACAGTGAATATATAAGTCGATTCGTAATCAACAACGGCAACTTCAGCTGCACCTGATGCGGTGAATAGAGATCCAGATCCAATAAAGTCTCTCGTTCTTGGAGTCTGAGCGACACCAGTAAGATCGATTGTTCCGTATGGATATGTGGTAGCAGTATTGATAACTGTACCGTTATTCTGTTCACGTGCAGTAAGAGGATTGGTGATGAGACCGTTGTCTTCCAGAACCGTTGCAGCAGCAGAGATAAGACCATTGTCTTCGCTGCTGAATACGTCGATAGAATCTTCGTTGTAATCCCAAGTAACTGCCTCGGCACAACCATTGAGTGTGAAGAGAGATCCAGATCCAACAAAGTCTCTCGCTCTCGTAGAAACTGCTGTACCAACAACATCGTATAGTGTGGTTGCTTCTTCTACAAATGTAACTTTCTCGACCAGAGCCTGACCAGAGAATGTACTGAGCGTGCCTCCACCAATCTCGCGTGCAACTTTCTTGTCTGCAGAATCTCCACTTACAACATAAGATCCTGTTAGTGGGTATACTGTAGAAGTATTGACTACTGTTCCATAGTTAAACTCACCATCGGTTGTCGTCTCATTGATGAAACCAGTATCAATGTAATCAGCACCTGTAGATGGTGTACCAGTAACGTTGCCGTAATCGGCAGACGTGAAGACAACAATTGAGGTCTCGTTATAATCCCAAGTTGCAGATTCTGCAGCACCGTTGAGAGTGAATAGAGAACCACCGCCGATGAAAGGTCTTGTTCTAGCGTATGCAGAAGATCCAGATACACTGTATAGACCTGTAAATTCTTCATCAACAGCAACTGCTTCTGCTGCACCACCAATTGCGAATAGAGAACCAGAACCAATCTGAGCAAATGCAGGTTCGTATTTAACATCACCAGACTGTTCTTGTGTTGCTTCATCTCCAACCTGAGGAATAAGTCCTGTCTCGGGAGTAACATAATCTGGGTTGATAAACAGTAGAAGATCAATATCTTCCTGAGTGAGTGGTGCTCTCTCATAACCGAACGTAAAGACTGGTCCAGTTCCACCATCGTAAGCATCAACTGTCTGATTATAAAGAATTGTGTTATAATCTTCCTCTCCCTCGCTGAGAGGTTCTGCAACCAGACCATTAGTAAAGTGATCTTTAGAAGGATTTGTAGGAGTAGTGATGCTACCGTAGTCATCGCTGGTGAAGATGACTTGATCACCGTAATCGAAGGTGACTTTCTCGACTCCGCCACCAACAGAGAACAGAGAACCTGTAACTGGAGGTGCATTCCAGCAGAATCTGTAAGTATTACCAACAGCTGCAGCAGAGGTAAAGAGTCTGAAGAGACCTGTAAACTCTTCATC
>AACY020298578.1_pt1 | contig 29666 bp, 18 predicted proteins | sample 267378 | NCBI WGS metagenome assembly AACY02 (sample SAMN02954345, study PRJNA13694) | marine metagenome | biome: aquatic; feature: ocean; material: water; isolation source: isolated as part of a large dataset composed predominantly from surface... | reverse complement strand
CTGGTGGGCCTTTTCCTACTCACCCCGGTAACCCTGGAGCTAATGGGGGGCCATGTGTGGCGCTACTTTTGGCATGGGGTCTTAAGGGAGGAGCCCCGGCATCGTTTTCTGCGCACCGAGCTGGCTGATTGGCAAGTAGCGCAAAACGACTCGATTTGGGTTTTTTCCGACCCCCTGAGCGGAATGGCTTTTAACCGCAACCCCAAAACCCCCGGCCATTGGCAGGCCCACGACATGGCCTGGCTGATTCAGTCGGGTCAGGCCTTTGCCTTTGTGCTGGACCAGCGTTTTTCGGGCTACAGCCCCGAAGAAATGGCGGAGTGGGAAAAGCAGGGCTTACACATCGAGAAGCAATTGCTCTACCGCGGAGAAGGCTGGGAATATTGGTTCTATGCCGGCCGCTTTCCCGGTGATCCGGTGGAAGCAGATGGGCCATCGATATCGCCCGAAGGCAAAGGGGAATAGGCCAAGGGAGAAATGGAAAATCTACGGCAGACCACCACAGAAAGGGTGGAAAAATAGGGGGCTAACTGCCGTGCAAAACCAAGCGGCACATTTTGGACCAGCGGTTCCGATTGGTTATAGCGGGCGAGGTCCTCTCACCAAGAAACGGAAAAGGCCAGCCGGGAGGACTCAAAGCCCCCCTTCAGATTAGAAGAACCACTTAGCTTTTCAGCACCCCCAGTTCGCGGCCTACTTTTTCGAAAGCAGCAATGGCTTTGTCCAGGTGCTCTTTTTCGTGGGCCGCACTCAGTTGCACCCGAATGCGGGCCTGCTCTTTGGGCACCACCGGGTAAAAGAAACCAATTACGTAAATGCCCTCCTCCAAAAGTCGATCGGCAAATTGTTGCGATAGGGCAGCGTCGTAAACCATGATGGGCACAATAGCCGAATCGCCATCTTTTATGTCGAAGCCAGCCGCTTTGACCCCGTTTTTGAAGTAGCGTACGTTCTCTTCCAGTTTGTCACGCAGGGCGGTGGTTTCGCTCAGTAGGTCGAAAACGGCAATGGAGGCACCCACGATGGCGGGGGCCAGAGAATTGGAGAATAGGTAGGGCCGTGAACGCTGCCGCAACAGCTCGATAATTTCTTTCCGTCCGCTGGTGAAGCCACCCATGGCTCCGCCCAGCGCTTTGCCCAGGGTGCCGGTGATGATATCTACCCGGCCCATTACATTGTTCAGCTCATGGGTACCACGGCCCGTTTTGCCAATAAATCCGGTGGCATGGCAGTCATCAACCATTACCAGAGCCTCGTATTTTTCGGCCAGGTCGCAAATTTTATCCAACTGGGCCACGTAGCCGTCCATGGAAAAAACCCCGTCGGTAACGATTATTTTGAAGCGGGCGGCACTGCTTGCTTCTTGCAGTTTGGCTTCCAGGTCTTCCATATCGTTGTTTTGGTAACGATAGCGCTGGGCTTTGCACAGGCGCACCCCATCAATAATGGAAGCGTGATTAAGAGAGTCGGAAATGATGGCGTCTTCCTTGCTTAGAAGCGGTTCAAATACGCCTCCGTTGGCATCAAAAGCGGCGGCGTAGAGAATGGTATCTTCCGTACCCAAGAAAGAGGCAATTCTTTCCTCCAGGGTCTTGTGGATGTCTTGCGTACCGCAGATAAACCGCACCGACGACATGCCAAAGCCGTGGCTATCAAGGGTATCTTTTGCGGCTTGCACCACTTTGGGATGGGAAGAAAGTCCCAAATAATTGTTGCTGCAGAAATTGAGCACTTTCTGCCCCCCGGCCACGGTAATTTCTGCTCCTTGTTCCCCACTAATAACCCGCTCACGTTTAAACAAACCTTCACTTTCAATCTGCGCCAGCTCTTGCTGAAGGTGTTCTTTCAATTTACCGTACATAGCTTTTTTTATGAATTGCAAAGATAGTTTTTCCCTGGGCCCTATGGTTTTTCTGCTTTGGCAGGAAGGGAATCAGGACCAGTTGCGTTCCAATTGATGGCCTTCATCAGCCAGGTACACCAAAACCTTTTCCCTGACCTGGTAGCCCATCTCCTCCAGTGAGGCGGCATACTTGTTCACCTGCTCCCGATGTTCGGGCCGGGGAAGGCCCGTTTTGTAATCCAGCAACCAGGCATCATTATCTTCAACCACTACCCGGTCGGGGATGCTGCGCTCCTTGCCCCCACCCAAAATGGGTCTTTCGGTAAAGCGTTTTTTCCCAGCGGAGAAGAAAGGCTCCAAGTCGGGATCGGTGAGCATTTTACCCAGGGTCTTTTTCTGTTTCACCGCAAAAGTCGCGCTCCAGCGACCTTGATTCACATATCGCTGGATAAGGTCGTCCAAGTGCTCAGGCCCTTCCAAGTGGGCGAGCAAGTCGTGTAGATCAAGCCCCAGTTTTTGGGCATCGCCCATGGCCCCTTGCCAACTGCCGGGCAAGTGCTGACCAAAGCGCAAACGGCGGTACCATGGCTCGGTAGCCAAGCGCAGTTGGGGCAAGGCCGTACTGGGGCTCTCCGCTTCAATTCGAGATTTGGGCCAGACCAATTCGCCTCGGTGCCAAATGGGCCCAGGACCTTCTTCGGCAAAAAAGCTTTGCAAGCGATCCAGCAGCTGAGGGGAAGTGGTCTTCTTAGGGCTGCAAAGCACATAAAGCTCATTTTCAGCACGGGTAAATGCCACATAGACCAAATTGAGCTGATCCAGTTCCTCGGCGGCCTTCTGGGCCTGCAGGTGTTGCTTCAAACCAGGGTATTCCTGCGCCAGTAGCTCAAGGTCTTTATTGGGCTCCAAAAGAAACTGAGGCAAGCCCTCAAGCATGGGTACATCGCGACCGGGGATCCAGAGCGAATCCCTTCTCCCGTTAACCCCACTGCTTCCCATCGATAAATCCGCAAAAGCGAAAATGACCACCGGAAACTGCAGGCCTTTGGCTTTGTGAATGGTCATCAGTTGCAGGGCTTCGGCCTGTTTGGGCAAGCTCAGGCTAAGCTCATGGCCTTCCTCTTCCCACCAGCGCAAGAAAGCACTCTCACCACCACCTTCACGAATTTCCCAATCGCCCAGGGCGTCCAGAAAACGCTGCAGATAGAGGGACCGACCCAAATCTACTCCCAGCCCACGCAGAAGGCTGAAGGCCTTGTCGCGCAGGGAAAGCCGCCAGTAGTCCTGCCTTTTCCAGTTTTTTAGAACCGCTTCGCAATGCGCCAGCGACTGGTCTAAATCTTCCGCACTGCGGGCGGCCAAATATTGGTGGCGATCTTCGGCGGGCGCCAAACAATCGTAGACCCAATGCCACCAGAGCAAGGCCGCCCCTCGAATTTCGGGAAAATGGCAGAGGTGCCAAAAGCCGAGAAGCCCCTGGATTTCGGGGCTACTTTCCAGGCGCAGTCCTTCCGGACTGATCACCGGCAGCCCCTGTTCGCTCAGAAAACTGGTCAGTGCCTTGATCTCTTTGCCCGATCTGCATAAAATGGCCAAATCGCCCGGTTGGAAACCTCTTTTCAGGCAATTTTTCACCAAGGCCAGGCACCTCTCCAGTTGGGCTTGATGCTTATCTTCTCCCTCGAGGGAATGAACTTCCACCCGTCCGGCAATCTCGCGGTGGGACGCCTGGGAAGCCGCACGGAAGAGTTCGCGGTGCAGGGGATTGCTCAAATCGGTGGCACAATGCGCAAAAAAGGCATTGTTGAATGCCACGATTTCTTTGCTTGAGCGGTAGTTGACGGGCAATTGGCTAAGCTTTACCGGCACACCTTCCCACTGCTTTGAGGATTGCAACAGCAAAAACTGGCCCACCTCTCCTCCTCTCCACCGGTAAATGGCTTGTTTGGCATCACCCACTAGCATGGCACTTCCTCCTTCCTGCGAAAGCGCTTCGTGCAGCAAGGGCCAGAGATTGTGCCATTGCAGGCGGGAGGTGTCTTGAAATTCGTCTATGAAGTAGTGGCGGTAACGGGAGCCGGTTTTCTCGTAAATGAAAGGTACCGGTTGATTCAAGAGGTGTTTTTGAATAAGGCGGTTGAAATCTCCAATGGGCAGTAAATTCTCTTCTTCCTTTACCTTTTGCAGTTCGCTCTGCAGTTTGCCCAGCACCCCTACCGCGTGAATTTTGCGCAGTGCCTTCTGCCGCAAGGCATAGCCAAGGATACCGTTTTGGTAGAATTGCCCCAGCTCCTCCGCCTGACTGCGCATCGTTTCGCAATGGGGGGAGAGCAGCTCCTGAGAGGCATAATCCTTCTGCCGCCAAAAGGGGCTTTCTCCGGCAATCGTTTTTTGCACCGTGCCGGTGTAGGTGGAAGGCAAGCCATTTTCGGACGCATGGCCTTCCGCTATTTTTTTGGTTTGGGTATAGAATAGTCCCCTGGAGAAGTGTTCGGGACCAAGCCGGTGGTCATCCAAATAGCGCAACAGCTTTTGGGCCCTTTCCTGCAGAGCGGCTTCAAAGGCTTTCTGTTCCCCTTGCCAGCGTTTTTCCAGGTTCAAGTAGTGCTGGGCGTCTAAGCGCTGGAGCGCTTCCAGCGCCATGAGATCGTTTTCTTGAAACAACTTTTGGCCCAATTGCATCAGCACATTTTGGACTACGGGTGACCGTCCACCCTCTATTTGTTGTTGGATGTAGCGCTTTAAGAGTTGCCCTTCCGGGGAATGCGGCTCCAACTGATCCAATACCTGGTTAATGGCAGACCGAAGTAAGGGCTTGGTTTCCAGGCTTACCTGGTAGTTGTGGCTTATTTCCAGATCGCGGCTAAAGCTGCGGATCAGCCGATTGGTAAAGCTGTCGATGGTAGAAACGGAAAAGGCCGAGTAGTTGTGAAGCAAGTGTTTCAAAACTACCGCTGCTCTCCTTTGCAATTCCTCCCTGCGGATGGCCAGGGATTGGGCCAGGGCCTCGGCGTAGCGATCAGAAGTGTCGGGAGGTAGCTCCGCCAAACTTTGCAGTTTGGACAGGATCCTTTCCTTCATTTCGCCTGCCGCCTTATTGGTAAAAGTGATTGCCAGCAAGGGGATAAAACCAGTGGGATTGCTCCCCTTGCCCCCCAGGCAGCGCAGCAGATATCGTTGAACCAAATTGTAGGTTTTGCCTGAACCGGCCGAGGCGGCATAAAGATGAAGTGCCAAGCGCTTTTTCCTTCGAAAATAAACAATCCCCGTAAGGGAAACCCAGCGGCACAGCCGCTCAAACCAAGAGGAAAAGAAGAGGTCTTCGGCGCCGGAGAGGCTTGGCCCCAAACCTTATGAGCTTTAGCTTTGTTTACTTAGAAATTAAAAATTCAAAAACCACATTATGGCATTTCAACTTCCTGAACTTCCCTACGCAAAAGACGCTCTGGAACCGCATATCGATGCGCAAACCATGGAAATACATCACGGCAAGCACCACGCCGGTTACACCAGTAAATTAAATGCCGCCATTGAAGGTACGGCCCTGGAAAATCACAGCATTGAAGATATTTTGGCCAATGTGTCGCAGCATGCTGCTGGCGTGCGCAACAACGGAGGCGGTTTTTACAACCACGACTTGTTTTGGCAAATTATGGGCCCCAATGGTGGTGGGCAGCCCACAGGAGCAGTAGCGGAAGCCATCAACGAAGCTTTCGGCTCATACGATGCTTTTAAAGAGGCCTTCACCGCTGCGGCCACAGGTCAGTTTGGCTCCGGATGGGCCTGGCTGATCGTGAATGGCGAGGGTAAGCTACAGGTTAGCTCCACCGCCAATCAGGACAACCCCTTAATGGATGTGGTGGAGACCAAGGGTACCCCCATTTTGGGCCTTGACGTATGGGAGCACGCTTACTATATGAAATATCAGAACCGCCGCCCCGATTACGTAGAAGCGTTTTTCTCGGTGATCAATTGGGATGAAGTAAACAAGCGCTTTACCGCGGCAAAAGCCTAAGCAGCATAGCGAAACAGCAAACCCGGGCCAAGGCCCGGGTTTTTTTTGCTGAAAAGTTGGGGTATTGGGCCTGTTAGCGGGCCTGAAGCTTCCCTTCCAGTTCGTGAATGGCCCTTAGGGTTTTGGGCACTGAATCGGGGGTAACGGAAATACTGTCAATGCCTTGTTGGACCAGGAACTCGGCAAAATCGGGAAAGTCTGAAGGACCTTGCCCGCAGATTCCCACCTTAACCCCCTTCGCTTTTGCTACCTGAATCAAATTGGCGATCATTTTTTTCACCGCGAGGTTGCGTTCGTCGTAGAGGTGGGCCACCAAACTTGAATCTCGATCCAGGCCCAGGGTTAGCTGAGTCAAATCGTTGGAGCCGATGGAAAAGCCGTCAATCTGCTCTGCGAATTCCTCTGCCAGCAGTACGTTCGACGGCAGCTCGGCCATGAGGAACACCTTCAGGCCATTTTCTCCCCGCACCAGACCAAACTCGGCCATCGTTTCCAAAACTTTCGCCATTTCTTCCGGAGTGCGGCAAAAGGGAATCATTACCACTACGTTTTCCAGGCCGGCTTCTTCCCGGGCCTTTTTCACGGCGGCACACTCCATACCAAAGGCCTCTTTGAACGCAGGCGAGTAGTAACGGGAGGCTCCCCGCCAGCCAATCATGGGATTTTCCTCCTCTGGCTCGTAGTACTTTCCGCCCAACAAATTCATGTATTCATTTGACTTAAAGTCTGAAAAGCGCACGATGACGTCGTGAGGATAAAAGGCAGCGGCAATGCGACCGATGCCATAGGAAAGCTTTTCGATAAAAAAGGTGCGTTCATCGGCAAAACCGCTGCTCAAAGCCTGGATTTCAGCGCTGAGTTTGTCATCGCCAATTTTTTCGTGCTCGAGCAAGGCCATGGGGTGTACCTTGATGTGATTGTTGATGATAAACTCCTCGCGGGCCAGCCCCACTCCCCGGTGAGGGAGTTTGGCAAATTTGAAGGCCAAATCGGGGGAGGCTACATTCATCATTAGCGGAACCCTGGTTTGGGGCAATTCATCCAAGCCGGTTGTCACCTCGCGAAAGTCTACTTTGCCTTCATAAACCCGACCGATTTCGCCCTGGGCGCAGGAAACAGTAAGTTCTTGACCATTGGCCAGGGCCGTGGTAGCGCTTTCCGCGCCCACAATGGCCGGAATGCCCATTTCCCGGGCCACAATGGCCGCATGGCAGGTGCGTCCCCCCTTTTCGGTAATGATTGCCGCCGCTTTTTTCATCAAGGGCTCCCAGTCGGGATCGGTCATTTCGGTAACCAAAACCTCTCCGGCTTTAAAGTTTGATTCATCCTCGCTGCCGTCGCGTCCGTCGAGGGTGAGGATTTTGTGCACCGGCCCGGAGCCAATTTTGTCGCCTACGGCAATTCCCTGGAGCAAGCACTGCTGATCATCTGGTTGTTGGTCAAAAACATATTCGGTAATCTTATCCGTGCGGCGCTGGGAGTGAATGGTTTCCGGTCGGGCTTGAACGATAAAAAGCTCCTTGCGCAATCCGTCCAGGGCCCATTCCACGTCCATCGGGGTCCATTTCCCACGTTTTTCGCTGTAGTAGGTTTCTATTGCTGCTACCCAACGGGCCAACTGAATAATTTGCTCGTCGCTTAGGCAGAAACGGCCCGCCAGGCCCTTTTCTACCGGCACTCTTTTTACAAATTCGGTCAAGGAGGTGCCATACACCATCTTGCGGTGCTTGCTGCCCAAACGTTTTTCTACGATGGGCTTCAATTTTGGGTCTTTGAGTTTTGGTTTAAAGACGATAAACTCGTCCGGCGAAATTTCGCCCTGTACAATTAATTCCCCCAGGCCATAGGCCCCGTTGATTATCACGGCGTCTCGAAAGCCGCTTTCGGTATCGATAGAAAAGGCCACTCCCGACGCACCGAGATCGGAGCGCACCATTTTTTGGATACACACCGAAAGCTGCACCTGCTGATGACCGTAGCCGCGTTCGTCCCGGTACGACAAGGCGCGGTCGTTGTATAGGGAGGCGAAGCAGTTCTTGATGGCGATCAATAAAGCCTGACTGCCCCTTACGTTGAGAAAGGTTTCTTGCTGACCGGCAAAGGAAGCGTCCGGTAAGTCTTCCGCCGTGGCCGATGAGCGCACGGCAACATCCGTAGCTTCGTTGTCGTAGCAGGCAGAAAGCGCGCGATAGCGTTTGGCGATCTCTTCTTTGAGGGGCTCCGGAAAGGTTCCGTCGGCAACCATTCTACGGATATTGGAGCCGCGTTTGCGCAGGCTAATGATGTCGTTCACCTCTAGTTTTTCCAGTTCGGAAGCGATGCGCTCTTTGAGACGATTATGCTCCAGGTATTGGTCGAAGGCGGCTACGGTAACCACAAAACCTTCCGGAACCCGAATGCCTGCGGAAGCCAGATTTTGAATCATTTCGCCGAGGGAAGCATTTTTACCCCCCACCCGGTCGATCATGCCATAATCGACCTCTTTCAGGTCCATAGTGTACTGCGCTGCCTTCATGTTTTTGTTTGGATCTTTAGGTTGAGTGGGCAATATAAGCTTTTGCAGTATCCCTTTCGGGTGACATAAGTCAAGTCTTGATCAAGAGAATGGAGCGCCAAACAATGGCCTTAAGGGCCTATCTTCGCCCCGATGGGTCTTATAGAAGGCAAAAAGATCTACTTCGTTTCCGACCTCCACCTGGGCGTACCCAATCGCGAGAGCAGCCTCGCCCGGGAGCGGCACTTTGTACGCTGGCTGGAAATGGTCCGCCAGGATGCGGCGGAGATTTTTATTGTGGGCGATCTTTTTGATTTTTGGTTCGAGTACCGCAAGGCCGTTCCCCGGGGTTTTGTGCGGGTGTTGGGAAAACTGGCCGAACTCTGCGATGGTGGCCTACCCATTCATCTTTTCACCGGCAATCACGACATGTGGATTTTCGATTATCTGCCCACGGAAATAGGGGTCCAGGTACATCGCAAACCAGTGGTGCGGGAATGGAAGGACCATAAGTTTTACATCGGGCACGGGGATGGACTTGGTCCCGGTGATCACGGCTATAAATTCATCAAGAAGGTATTTGCCCATCCCATTTCCCAATGGGCTTTCGCCCGGTTGCACCCCAATTTCGGCATTGGCCTCGCTGACTTTTTCTCCCGGCGCAGCCGCTCCCATACGGGGGATAAAGACGCCCGCTTTCTCGGGGAAGAAAAAGAGTGGCTGGTGCTTTATTGCCGGGAAGTTCTGGAAAGGGAGCATTTCGATTATTTCATTTTCGGCCACCGGCATCTACCCTTGAACATCGACCTCAAAACCAATGGTGCCCGTTATTTGAATTTGGGGGATTGGCTCCGCTACTACACCTACGCGGTATTTGACGGTTCTGCCTGTGAATTGCGTGATTTTTTACCCCCAAACCAAGTTGGGCAAACAAAGTAGTGTTCTGAGCCGTTCCCTTCTTACTATGAGCAATCAGTACAGTACACTTTCTCAGGCGGTGAAAGAACTAGAGCAAAGGGGATTTACAGAAAATTTTCGACTCCAGGCAGACGGAATCCTGCAATCGGAAGGCCAACGCTTGTACGGGCCGGATGAGTTTTCAGTTCTGGAATACCATCGCTTTGAAGGTATGACCAATCCAGGCGATATGTCCATTGTCTTTGCGGTCAAGACCAATGACGGGTTTAGGGGAACTTGTAGCGATGCTTACGGCACTTACAGCATCCCCCTCAATAAGGCCATGCGGGCCAAGTTACATGCATCTTAGCTCAGTGGCTGTGCCCTGATTGGGCATCACCCAAGAGGTAGCGGACACCCCTTAACACGTAGTGCTGCTTTCGGCCGCCAGCAAAATGTCCAATCCCCAACCACCCCTGGTCTTGGCTAAACACCTCCACTTCCTGAGGCAAGAGTTGATCTCCCTCGCGGTAGAGGGCGTAATAATGGCCATCTCTTTCAGAGACTGCTGCCGCGGGCAAAGCCCAAAGACTGTCGGATCGATAAAAAACATCTGCTTCTACCGTTACCCCCGGAAAAACATGGGCAAGACTGTCCGCAAAGTGTCCGTGGGCGATAAAAAACCCGTTATCCTCCGCTACCTGGTTAATTAGATAGATTTCTCCTTCCAGACTATCGGCCGTTAAATTGGACCAAAAGTTCAGTTTTTGACCCGCTCGCAGGTGCTGTCGGTGCCGAGCCGGTACTCGCAATTCAAGGTGAAGGTGGCGATTGGCGAGCAAGCGGATGATGGCCTGATCCGCTTGTGCCAGTTCACCCTGGCGGAGGGCAATGCTTTCTACTTGTCCCGAAAAAGGAGCTCGAAGGGGTAGGACAGGCACGGGAGCACCAGGCTTCAGGCTTGCACTATCCAAACCCATATTTTCCAGCTTACCGATGGCTTGCGCGAGGTCGGTCCTGGCGGTGGCCCAATTGCTGCGGCTTTGGAGATAATCCCGCTCTGGCAGGGCACCCTTGGCAAAAAGTGCTTGGCTCCGTTCCCATTCGCGACGCATCTGATGATATACTTCGCGGAATTGAAAAAAGTCCTCTTGCACCTCCGCAATATTGGGATGTTTCAAATAGAGGAGGATCTGTCCCGCTTGCACACTTTCTCCCCGGATAACTTTTACGGACTGGAGGTAAGCAGGAACGGGAGCGGTCAAATTTACTTGGCTTTGGGGCGGGGCCTCAATATGACCAAATACCCGCATCCTGCGACGAATGAGCCTTTTCTGCGCTGGACCTAAGGGTAATTTATTGGCTTCGAGAAGATCTGCGGAAAGGGCTGGTTTGGATTCCGAAACCGCCACGGAGCCATTATGGGTATTTTGACAGGCTCCGATGAGGGCAATGCCAATGATCAGTAGGAGTTTTTTCATGGTGTAGAGGCGTTTAAGTGATTAAGTTGAGCTTGAGTGCGGTAAAGCGCCAACCAAAGTTGCTCGCGTTCGATGGCCGCCTCACGACAGTCTTGCACGTGTTTGGCAAAGCGATCGGCGCTTAGGGCGCCAGCGGCATACTGCATTTTTACCTGACGCAGTGCCTCTGGCCAGGGAAGGTCCGCCTGGCTGAGGCTTTGCTGCAGTTGGATTTTTTTGGTTTTTAGGCGCGCGCGTTCCAATTGCCGCTGCTGACTAAGTTCCTGTCGCTTTAGTTTTTCTTCCGCCTCCCTTAGCTTGGCAAGTTGGGCTTCCTGCTGGGTTGACCCTGGAAAAAGGGGGATTTGGGCCCCTAAGGTATAGGCCTCAAAGCCCGGAATGAGGTTCAGTTGCTGGTTGGTGTAGCCCAGAAAAAAACCGGGCAACCTATCCCGATTGGCAAGCTTCCTTTGGGATTGCCTGTGTAGGGCCTGCGCTTCTTGCTCAGCTTCAAACAGCTGCCCCTCTTCAAGCTCCTTTTCCCATAGTGGGGGTCGCTCCGGGTAATAGCCGTCAATTGAGCATTGACAAGCGAGTTCCAAATAGTCCCGGTCAGACCGGGCGGCTTCGCTTAGACGTATGCTGCGGTGTTTGGCCGCCAGTTGGTCTCTGCGCAGGGCCAGGTATTCTGCGGCAAGCAAAGCTCCAGCCTCACTTTGGGCCCCCATTTGTTCGGCCGCAGCTTTCAACTCCTGGCTCAAGCTATCGCTATGGGCTGCCATGCGACTCTGAAAGTACCATCCGGCATAGGCCTGGTAGATATTGGCTTGTAGATGAAACAGACCACTTTGCCCCCGCAAGCGGGCCAGTTCTGTAGCGCTGTTTTGGAGGGCGATCCGGCTGCCGAGGGCAAAGGGGTTGCCCAAGCTTTGTTGAAATTGAAATTGGTAGTCCTGGAAGGGGCCGTCTATCTGACCCCAGGTGTATTGCACCTGGAGGGGTTGAAAAATATACCCAGCCAGATATTGGGTACGGCTTATTTCTTCTTGAACGGAAAACCGTTCCAGGGTCAGGCTGCGAGCCTCAGCACTGTCTAAAAGGCTTTGTAGGCTCAAAGCCCCAGATTGAGCACCCAGTCCCGTGGCGAAAAAGAGAAGAGGAAAAAGGTTGCGCATTATGTTGCTTTTTTTGAGGCCGGAGAAAAGAAGAGCCGGTAAAGAATGGGCAATACCAACATTGTGAGAACGGCCGCGCTTACTAAACCACCGATTACTACCGTGGCCAGAGGCCTTTGGACCTCGGCCCCGGCAGAGGTTGAGAGGGCCATCGGCAAAAAGCCCAAAGCAGCCGCACTGGCGGTTATGGTTACGGGCCGCAGCCGCTCAAGGCAGGCGTGCAGGAAATCTTCCGTCCCTAACCACTGCGGCTGTCGACGCAAGTGCTCCAGAAGAACGAGGCCATTCAAAACGGCAACCCCGAAGAGGGCAATAAAACCTACCCCGGCAGAAATGCTGAAAGGCAAGCCCCTCAAAGCCAGGGCAAAGATGCCTCCTACCGCTGAAAAAGGCACGGAAACAAATATCAGCAAGGAGAGGCGCCAAGAGCGGAAGGCCAAATAGAGAAGGAGTAAAATCAGCCCCAAAGACAAGGGGATAAGCACCAACAAACGTTGTTTGGCGCTGCGCAGATTCTCAAATTCACCGCCGAAAGTGAGGTAGTAGCCAGGTGGGAGGGCAAGATTTTTTCTGAGCTGGGTTTGGATGGACTCTACGGTACCCGCCAGATCATCAGAGCGGATGTTCACCCCAACGGTTAGACGCCTTTGGGTTTGTTCGCGGCTTATTTGGGCCGGCCCCTCGCCAAATTCGACCCGGGCCAATTCGGAAACCGGAATGAGTTTACCATCGGCTGACCGCGCCTGGAGCTGCTCCAGGCGGGGTTTTTTTCTTTGTGCCGCAGGAAAGCGGACCACCAGATCATACTGACGCTGCCCCTCGATAATCACTCCACAAGTTGTTCCCGCGAAAGCGCCCTGGATCAGTCTACGGATCTCTTGCCCATCTATTCCGTACCGGGCCAAGGCAACTTGATCCAAAACAGTTTTCATTTGCGGCATACCGCTGGCGCGCTCGGCCTTTACATCGCCTACCCCGGGTACGGATGCCACTATGCTTTCCAGCTCTTGCCCCAGCTTTTGTAGCGTTTCCAGGTCATCGCCGAAAATTTTGACGGCTACATCGGTTTTTGCCCCGGTAATGAGTTCATTAAATCGCAATTGGATGGGTTGGGTAAACTCAAAGCCAATGCCCTTAAATACCGACAGTTCGTTTTTAAAGGCTTCAATCAACTGGTCCTGACGGTTGAAATTCGTCCACCGCTCGGGGGGGTGTAAGAGGATCATAAGATCGGCCTCTTCTACGGCCATGGGGTCGGTGGGTATTTCGGCGGAACCAATTTTTGACACCACGTGCTTTACCTCGTTGGGGAAGCGTTCTAGCAATCGGGCTTCCACCAGTGCCGCAAAGCGGAGGCTTTCTTCCAGGCCACTGCCGGGCGGTAAGGTCATTTGAGCCGCCAAATCGCCTTCTTCCAGTTTGGGAATAAACTGTTGTCCCAAACGACTGAAGGTAAAAAGTGCGGCACCCAGCAATGTGATTGCCAGGGCCAAACTGATCCGGGGCCGCTGGAGGGCAGCACGCAGCGCGGGAAGATAAATTCTGGCCAGGCCCTTGTTTATCCATCGGCTGGGCCTGAGGCTCGGGCCGGCTCCCTTTTTAAAAACCAGGGAGCTCAAGGCGGGGACATAGGTAAGGGAAAGCAACAAGGCTCCAATTATGGCAAAACCAAAAGTGAGGGCCATGGGGCGAAACATTTTGCCCTCGATTCCTTCCAGGCCAAGAATAGGCAAGAAAACCACCAGAATAATCAGAATGCCAAAAGAGGCGGACCGGTAGATCTCGCCGGATTTTTGGCTGAAGAACGCCCGGGTAGGAACTTCTCCCTCCTTGGTCTGGCGGTGCAGCGAAAAAAGTAAGTATTCGGTGATGATCACCGCCCCGTCTACCACAATACCAAAGTCAATGGCCCCCAGCGACATCAGGTTGGCACTAATACCGCTGATTTGCATCATAATCAAAGCAAAGAGCAAGGATAGAGGGATAACGGAGGCCACCACCAAGCCCGCGCGCAAATTGCCCAGCAGGAGAACCAGCACGAAGATTACCACCAATGCACCCTCGAGCAGGTTCGTTTCCACGGTTCTTATGGTCCGGCCCAGTAAATCGGAGCGGTCCAGATAGGGAACCAGTCTTATGCCAGGCGGTAGGCTCTCCTGGATACGAAGCACTCTCTGGTGCACCTCAGACAAAACCTGCGAGCTGCTTTCGCCCCGCAGCATCAAAGTGATACCTCCCACCACTTCCCCCTGGCCGTCCATGCTCATAGCCCCATAACGCGGGGCATGGCCACGGCTTACGGTGGCCAGATCGGCAACCCTCACGGGCACTCCTCCCACTGTTGCCACTCGAACTGCTTCGATGTCCTTTGCGTTCTTCAATCGCCCTTCGCTGCGGATGTAATAGGCCGACTCGCCGCGTTGCACCAATCCTCCCCCGGAGTTTGCGTTGTTTTTGCTCAGGGCTTCCCAAACCTGATTTAGGCTTAGGCCATACTGCTGCAGGGCCAAGGGATCTACCGCCACTTCCCACTGTTTTAGGAAACCCCCGAAAGAACTCACCTCCACCAAGCCGGGGGTGCCGCTGAATTGACGCTTTACGAGCCAATCCTGAATGGAGCGCAAGGCAAAAAGATCATAGTGCCCGCGGTAGGCAGAGTCCACCTGTAAGGTGTATTGGTAGATCTCGCCCAAGCCGGTAGTTAGGGGCATAAGCTCCGGACGCCCCAGGGAGGCAGGAATGTCTTTTTGGGCGAGAATCAGTTGCTCCTGCACCCATTGTCTCGCCTCAAGGATAGAGACCTCCGGGGCAAAAACCACCGTTACAATTGACAGGCCAAAACGAGAAATGGAGCGGATCTCCTGGGTTTGCGGGAGATACCCCAAATGCAATTCCAGGGGATAGGTGATCAGGCGCTCTACCTCTTCGGGAGCCAGCGATGGGTTAACGGTAACTACCTGGACCTGGTTGTTGGTGATGTCCGGTACCGCATTGATCGCGATCCGGTCCAAAGCCAGTAAGCCGCCCAGAAATAGCAGGCCAACCCCAATAAATACGAGACCTCGGTTGTGCACCGAGAAGGCAATAATTTTTTGGAACATAGCTATGCAGACAAGAAGAAACTACCGGAGACTGATGCTCCGAAAAAACCCCTCATGCCTGCATCGGGGGGGCGCGTAATGATCGGCCCCCTATGCGGGGAGGCCGGGGCAAAGTTTCCTGCCTTTGGGGCGGGTGGTATTCGATTGCCAGGGAAAAAGGCACGCTTAAGAAAGCGGTCGACCCTATTGCCAATGGGCTGTATAATGGTGCGCGTGGCGCTTGCCAATGGCTGAGGTGATCTTCGCCCAAATCCAGGTGGAACAGGTCATCCAAGGGGTCGGAGTGGGAGATGGGCGTTTCGTGGGACTGTGCTTGGTGGTGCTCGTGGGGCACCACGTTGTGCATAAAGGCCAGGAAAAAGGCCAGGCCCACTAAGGATTTGCGGCACACCATCATAATTTTAAAAGTAACAAAAAGGGCAGGAATACCTCAGAACCAGAAACCCAGGCTGACGTAAGTATAAACATTGTCGTGGTTGGAACTACCGGCAATATTGAATTCCAAAGGTCCCACGGGGCTATCGAAAACATAGCCCAGGCTGTAACCGTCCAAAATGATATCGCTGGCAAAAAGGTCGTCCAGGGTAGGTTCCAATTTTCCCAGGTTGTAGCGCAAAACCAGGAAATTTTTCTTCCAAAAGGCCCAAAGGAGGTCGCCTCGCAACACCAGGGCATTGCGTCCGTTGAGCTCCATAAAGCGATAACCCACAAAGGGTTCGATGTAATTGGGATAGCGCTGCCCCATGCTGCCGAGATGAATTTTGTAGGGGAAATCCAGATCGGGACCCAGGGTACTGGCACCATACAGTCGGCTGATGACCCGGATGGAGGAGCCGAGGTTAAAGACCTGATTGTATCGAAAGTCGATTACTGAGCTGGGCTCCCGAAACTCTTCCAGTCCCAAACGCCTGGAAATAATGCGGTATTGGGCTCGCAACTGCATGCCTTGGCGGGGAAAAAATTCCCGATCAAAAGAGTCAAAATCCAAAAACCCGTAGTAGTTGATATAAGACCGGTTGAGTTCAATCTGATCATCACTGGATTCAAAGTCCTGATTGATGTCTACGTTTTCCAATTGAAGACCACCGCCCCAGGCGTAGGCATCGCGGATGGTAGACTGAAGAAAAAGGTCGAGGGAGAAATCCTGGTAAATGCCCTGGTTGTAGGCGTTCAGGGAGCGAAAGCTCTGAAAGTCGAAGCGGTGGCTGCGAAACTTGAAGCCCAGGGAAGGAATAAATCCCCGGTCGATGTAGTAGTTCAAATAGGCCCGGGGATTATCGCTGAGAGCCAAATCAACGTTAAAGCGGGCATTCTTGAAGAGGAGGTTCCGCTGGGTAAAATTGAACAAGAGTGCTGCGTTGAAGTCGTCGTTGTAGTTAAGCCCGAGGTTAAAGGCCGAAAGGACTTCGCTTTCGCGGAGGTTTATGTGTAGGTTATAGCCGCTGCTGTCCAGAGGCTCCAAAGTGTAGTCGACGGTTTCAAAAAACCGGGAGCCGTAGAGCTGATCCAAACCTTTTTCCAGCTTGTCGATGCTGCAAAGCGCGTTTTCACGGATGCGCAGTTTGCCCAGAATGAATCGGCGGGTATTGGCCTCGTTGCCGTGAATAACAATGCCATTCACCCAAAAATTGTGCAGGGGCATGGCCCTCTCTTCGGCCACGGGGCCGGGACGGCCGGCGTCTCGTCGCGCCAGGGCCAGCAGCTGGGCCCATTGTTTTCTTGCCGCGTGTTCACCGGCTGCGATGATGGTATCCAATAAATCGAAAGTGGTTACACCGGCAATGTCAATTTCCGGTTGAATCAGCAGGTCGGTTTCCGCGAGTTGCCTTTCCAGCTCGCTTTGATTGATGAAGGTGGAAGTTTGCTCCAGCACCCGCACTACCGAATTGAGTTCCTCGGGCGTGCGCCGTACGCGCTGAACGTCAATACCAATCAGGTAGTCCATGCCTCGGTTCCGCACCGCTTCCGCGGGATAGTTGTTCACCACCCCCCCATCAATGTAAAGGCTGTCACCGATCTGGTGGGGCGTAAAAAGAGAGGGCAAGGCAGAGCTGGCCCGCAAGGCATCAACAATCCGCACGGTATCGGCGAAGATGCGGGCTTTGCCACTTTGCAAATTGGTAGCCACGCAGAGAAAAGGGATGGGGTAAGCGGCCATACTGGGGTAGTGATAGGCCTGCTGGGTGATGAAGCTCAGTTCTTTGATGATGTATTGTGCAAAATTGATGCCCCGAGGGAGCTGGATTTGGCCATTCTGGACGGGAAAAGTGAGCAAATAACGGGCATCGAGCTTTCGGTCGAAATAACTCAGTCGGTTGCGGGGTACCGTATTGTTAAGCAGGGCTTCCCAGTCTACTGCTTTCAGGTAGGTTTCGATTTCACTGGCGGTGTAGCCCAGGCTGTACATGGCCCCAATAATGGCGCCCATGCTGGTTCCGCCAATGTAGTCCAGCTGTACTCCCGATTGTTCGATGACCTTTAAAGCCCCAATTTGGGCCAGGGCTTTGGCTCCGCCACCGCTGAGCACCAGGCCAATCTTAAGGTCTTGCGGGAAAGCGGTGGAATCCGCCTGAGCCTGGGCATCCCGCGAAAGCGGCCCCCACAGAAATATAGCGAGCACCAAACGGGAAAGGCTTCTCATTCCGCCGCATTTAGGCGTTCGAAATAGGCCCGAATGCTCTCGGCCTTGCGAGGCCCTACCACGGCTACCAATTCTTCCCTTTGGGCGTCCCGTATTTTTTTGACGCTCTTAAAGTGGTTTAGCAGTTGACCGGCGGTTTTTTTGCCGATGCCTTCGATATTCTCCAATTCGGAACGAAAGGTGTTTTTGCTTCGTCGGTTGCGGTGGTGGCTAAGGCCGAAGCGGTGGGCTTCATCGCGCAAGCGCTGAATAACCTTGAGGGTTTCTGAGCGTTTGTCGAGATAAAGCGGGACCGGGTCACCGGGAAAGTAGAGTTCCTCCAGGCGCTTGGCAATCCCCAAAAGGGGCAATTTGCCTCGTATTTCCAAGTCCTTCAGGGCTTTAAGGGCGGCATTGAGCTGGCCTTTTCCCCCGTCGATTACCACCAGGTTGGGCAGTTCTTCCCCCTCGTCGAGCAATCGGCGGTAACGGCGAAAAACCGCTTCGTACATGCTGGCGTAATCGTCGGGGCCTTCCACCGTTTTAATGTTGTAGTGGCGGTAGTCCTTTTTACTGGGTTTGCCATCCTTGAAAACCACACAGGCGCTGGCTGGATTGGTGCCCTGAATGTTGGAATTGTCGAAGCACTCGATGTGGCGGGGCTCCTCTACCAGGCGAAGGTCGCTCTGCATCTGACGCATGAGGCGTTTCAAGTGCCGGTCAGGATCTACAATCTGGATGTTTTTCAACTTTTCCAGGCGGTAATAGCGTCCATTTTTCAGGCTGAGGTCGACCAGCTTTTTTTTGTCCCCCCTTTGCGGTACGTGCATGGCCACGCCGGGTATGTCGATTTCAACCGTTTCAGAGAGGTAGATCTCCTCGGCCTGGGATCGAAAGCGATTGCGCAATTCGGGAATGCCCAATTCCAGCAGTTGGGCATCGCTTTCCGCCAGTTTCTTTTTCAATTCCAGGGTGTGGGATTGGAGTACGGCCCCATCTACGATTTGTAGGTAATTGATGTAACCGAAATCGGTATCGCTAAAGGCGCTGAAAACGTCTACGTTGGTGATTTTAGGGTTTACAACGGTGCTTTTCGCCTGGTAGCGCTCAATCATTTCGTGCTTTTCCTTCAGGGCCTGAGCGTCTTCGAACTTAAGCTCTTCAGCGGCCCTCTGCATCTGCTGGAGCAGCTTTCGTTTTACCGCACTTAGGTTGCCCCGAATCAACTGCCGGGCCGCTTCTACGTCCAAATTGTAATCCGCTTCACTTTGTTTGCCTTCGCAAGGACCTAAACAATTGCCAATGTGGTACTCCAGACAAACTCTGAATTTTCCCGCGGCAATGTTTTCTTCGTTCAGGTTCAGCTTGCAGGTGCGGATGTGGTATAGTTTGCGAATCAGGCCCAATACGGCTTTCATAACCTTAACCGAGGCGTAGGGCCCAAAGTACTCCGAACCGTCTTTTACAGGATTGCGGGTAGGAAAGATGCGGGGAAAGGGCTCTTTCTTGATGCAAATCCAGGGATAGGTTTTGTCGTCTTTTAGGTTGATGTTGTAGCGCGGCTGATACTCTTTGATGAGGTTGTTTTCCAGCAAGAGCGCATCGAACTCATTTTCGGTAACGATGGTCTTGATGTCTGCCACCTTATTGGTCATCACCCGAATGCGGGCACTGTCGTGATTTTTGGTGAAATAGCTGGAAACCCGCTTCTTTAGGTCTTTGGCCTTGCCGATGTAGAGGATCTTGCCATTTTTGTCGAGGTGTTGGTATATCCCCGGTTTGTTGGGCAAACTTTGCAGGGTTTGGCGGATGTGTTCCGAAACAATCATTTAAGCAAAAATACGAATCCCGCATGCGTGAGGTAGTAGCGGCGGTGGCCCGCAATGCAAAGGGCGCTTTTTTTCTCGCCCGGCGGGCTTCCCATCTCAAAGAGCCCGGATATTGGGAGTTTCCGGGTGGCAAGGTGGAAGCGGGAGAGGAGGCTCGGGAGGCTCTGGCTCGGGAACTAAAGGAGGAGCTCCACTGGTCGGTGGAAATCGGCCCCGAGCTTTACCGCTTGGATTGGCCCCCGGAAACCCGGAAAATTCGTCTGCGCTTTTTCGCGGTGCACAGCCGATTAGCCCCGGTGGGTGGAGTGGCCCACGACGCTTGGGACTGGTTTTCGCCGGAGGCATTGAGCCAATTGCCTATGCTGCCCGCCGATGCTGCGGCCTGGCCATTCCTTAAGGCCCAACTTATCGGCTGAGTACCGCGGTTTCCCGCAGAATACCCACCGCGCCATCGGCCCGAAAGTATTCGACCAGCACAATGTAGATGCCCCGGCTCAACAGTTGGCCACTGTTGTCGGTACCGTCCCAGCTAAAGCGGGCCTCAGGGCCTATATTTTCCTGTTCTACCAGGGTTCGTACCCTTTGCCCCCCAGGTTCAAAAATCCAAATGTTGACCACGCTACCCGAAGCGGAGAAATTGAGGGTAATGTTCAACAGATCCTGAAACCCGTCCTGATTGGGGCTAAAAACTTCCGGTTCCAGCAGCAGCAGGCCCTCCTGTAGGAAGCGGTCTAGCTGGGAATTCTCGTAGCCGGGGGTGGCAAATCCAACGGCCGCGGCGGCACTGTGCCAGTTGGCTCGCTCCTGGGTAGGACTGGCAGGGTCGCGGCGCTCCAGGCTTACCCCTTCGGTATCGTCAAGAACGGGGAGGTGAAAGTCGTCGTCGTATTGGAAATAGTCTACCACCTGCAAGTTGCTGAGGCTTAGGCAAAGTGATCCCTCCTGGTCGGGCAGGGAAGGCAGGTCTTCCACCTCCAGGAGGCGGGCATCTGGCGGCAGGGGGTAGGCCTGGCGGAGGAAGTCCGGGTCTTCGCTCAGGGCCAGGTACTCCCCGGGGAAGAAAAGGAAGCTTTCTTCCCGCAGGGGCTGGCTATTTTCCGCTTGTTGACCCACCGGGTCCCAATTTCCCAGGGCCAGGTGGGCGAGATCAACGGGATTCTTCCCGTTGTGGTAGAGCTCTACAAAGTCGCTGCCCCCGGAAGGGGGATTAAAGAGAATTTCGTTGATGAGGATTTCACCGGCCTGGGGCGGGGAAGGCAAGGCAAATAGCAGGGTGTCGGGTTGAAAGAGGTTGCCACTGCAGTCGCGGGGGAGGGTATCCAAATAAAGCCGGTAAAGGGTGTCGCGTTGCAGGGGCTGGCTAAGCTGAAGCTGCACCTCATCGCGGGCCAGGTTGAAACGGAAAGCCAATAAACCCGGGTTGGGTGTAAGCCGGAACTGTTCCAGGCGCTGGGGAGCCCCCTCGGCCAAGGGTTCACTAAACACCACCAGGATCAAGGAATCCCCGGGGAGGGCCAAGCGCTCCATAAAAGGCCCGACGGTATCGGGGTTGAGGCCGGCAACACTGTTCCCGCGACCAGGGGTTCCCCCACTGGGGTCAACCGATGCCCGCCAGTTACCGGCGCCACCGCAGCGGTTGTCGGGATCGATCTGCTCTAAACTCCAGCCTCCTTCGTCTTTGTTGGGGTCGGCGTACCAATCGTCGGTGTAGCTTACCAGGCTAATCACCTCCTCTTCTGGATTGCGCAATATCACGGTAGAGCCGCTGTTGGCCAGGACGGTGCTGCTCATGTCCAGGCCGAGAAGGGGCAGGTTGGCCGGAAACTCGCTCAGGCCATCTTCGTCAACCACCACCAGGAATTCCTGGGGCGCCAAAACCTGGGGCGGCAGAACTTCGCGGTTGCTGCCCATTTCCAGGATCCAACCTTCCAGATCAACGGGAAAGGGGCTGCGGTTATAAATTTCCAGGTACTCCCTTTCCGGTAGGGCTTGGGGAGGGATGCCCACCGAGGGGCTGGGGTCCACCATGAGTTCGTTGATGACCAGATCGCCTGCCTCGGGACGGAAGTAAACAAAACTGCGGCTTTGGGCCGAATCGTTGCCGAATCGGTCGCGTACCCCTTGCAGGCTGAGGCGGTAGTTTTGCCGGTTTTGAAAGAGCTGGCTAAAGCCCAGCTCAACCTGGTTGGGCTTGTTTGCATCCAGCACCGCCAGGGCGGGATTACCCAGACCTGGGTCCAACAGGTAATTTTGAGGGTCTTCCGCACTGCTCTCTTCCAGGGTTTCACTAAATACCAGTTGCAGGGTGTTGGCATTTATCACCCGGAGGGAGTCGAGGCGCGGAGCCTGGTTGTCGGTAAAGGCTTGGCCCTGAGCAAAGACCGAGTCGAGGAAAAAGCGGTCGGCCCGCGTGGAAGTGTAGTGGTAGGCCAGGCCAAGGTGGGTGCTGAAACGATGCTGCAGGTCAATGGCGGAATCGATTAGCGCATATCCGTTGCGCTGACCGGTGTCGATCCGCAGTTTCCAAAGGCCTTGGGCCGAACGGCTTACTTCCACCCAAGCTTGCACCGGGTCCGTATCGGCCCAGTCGTCGTCGGTTTCGATCAGGCTGCTTATGCTTTGGCCACTTTGCCGGTAAAGGCCGATGCGGTCTGCCGAGCTGCCGCTGATCTGGACAAAATAGCCGTTGAGGGGAGCGTGCAAATTGGCCTGATCGCTCATCAAATAGTAGCGGGCAAAATTGCTGCCGGAGGGGTTGAAGTCCAGCCGCAGTGCCCATCGCCATTGAGCATAAAGCCCAATGGGGCTGATGGTGCTCAAATAGGCCTGCCCCGCTGCGGTGTCTTGGAGTTGCAAGGACTGATTGGCGTTAACGACAAATAAACCGGTATCGCCGCTCCAGCTGGGATTGTTGCGGAAATCTCCGTCGCTGAAATCATCACTAAGCGTGATTTGTCCCCGCAAGGGATACCAAAGCAAACAAGTCAAAAAGCCCAGCAGCAGTTGTTTCATGGCGATTGGCTTAGATTTGTGCCCTTCAATTTAGAGATTTTTTCATGAAAGTCGCCGTGGTAGGTGCCACCGGGTTGGTGGGGAGAACAATGCTGAGCTTGTTGCACGAGCGGGCCTTTCCGGCCGATGAGGTTTGGCCGGTCGCTTCGGAGCGTTCGGTGGGTTCGCTTTTGCCTTTCGGCGATGGGGAATTGGCAGTTATCGGTCTTGAGGAGGCCTTGGCCAAAGCTCCTGACTTGGCTCTCTTTTCAGCCGGGGCAGCCCTTTCGCGGGAATGGGCACCGCGCTTTGCCGAACGCGGGACGCGGGTGATTGACAATTCTTCGGCCTGGAGAATGGAGCCCGACGTTCCCCTTTTGGTCCCTGAAGTGAACGGAAAGGTGCTCAATAGCAAGCATTACCTCATTGCCAATCCCAATTGCAGCACCATTCAATTGGTGATGGTTCTTCATCCCCTGCATCAGCGCTACGGATTGCAAAGGGTGATCGTAAGTACCTACCAAAGCGTTACCGGCACCGGAAAAGGGGCGGTAGAGCAAATGGAGCAAGAAAGAAAGGGCGAAAAGGGCCCCATGGTTTATCCCTATCCCATAGATCGCAATTGTTTGCCTCACTGCGATGATTTTTTGGACAATGGATACACCAAAGAGGAAATGAAATTGACCCAGGAAAGCGTAAAAATCCTTGGTGAGCCAGTACCCGTAACCGCTACTGCTGTTCGAGTGCCGGTGGTGGGCGGACACAGCGAAAGTGTGAATCTGGAGTTTAGCAAGCCCTACCTCCTGGGAGATGTACGCAAGCTTCTGGCCGATAGTCCGGGGCTGCAATTGCAAGACAATCCCGACTTTCAACAGTATCCCATGCCGCGCTATGCCCAGGGCAAAGACGAAGTATTTGTGGGTCGCTTGCGCCGTGACTTAAGCCGGGCGAATTGTTTAAACCTGTGGATTGTAGCGGATAATTTACGCAAGGGAGCGGCGCTTAACGCTTTGCAAATTGCCGAATTGATCCTGGCGCGGGGCTTTTGAAAACTCTTGGCCCGCATTTTGCGTTCGCTTAGGGAAAAAACAATGCGCAATATTTTTAAAGTCTTGCTATTGGTGGTCATTGGCGCCAACGGTGGATATAGCCAAAACATGGAAACAGCAAAAGAAAAAAAGCAATACGCCCGCGCCCTGTTCGCTAGTGGCTGCTTTTGGGGTACCGAGTACTATTTGCAACAAGCCGAAGGGGTAAAGGAAACCACCGTTGGCTATTGCGGGGGAACAGTGGCCAACCCCAGTTACGAGGCGGTATGCACCGGCCGTACCGGTCATGCCGAAACGGTGGAAGTGGTGTACGATCCGGAACTGATCGATTTCGAAACCCTGGCCAAACTGTTTTTTGAAACCCATGATCCTACCCAGGTAAATCGTCAGGGACCAGACATTGGCACCCAGTACCGCAGCGCGATATTTTACCTCGATGAGGAACAAAAGGAAATCGCCGAAAGGCTAGTAGCCCAATTGGAAGCCAAGGGCTACGATATAGCTACCGAAATAACTCCGGCAAGCACCTTTTACCCGGAACAGAAAGACTACCACCACGATTACTACCAAAAAAGAGGGGGTACTCCTTATTGCCACAAATACACCGCGCGCTTTTAAAGGTATTCGCTAAGTTCCAGCCAGCGCATTTCTTTCGCCTCCAACTCGGTTTGGAGTTCTTCCAACTCCGAACCCAGCCTCTGCAGGGCTTCCGGGTCGGTGGCGGAAGCTTCGAGGTCCTTGGTTAGTTGGTTGCGCTTTTCTTCCAGGCTGGGCAGCTCCTTTTCCAACGCCTCTATTTCCAGGCGCTCGGCGTAGGTTAGCGAGGTTTTGGCCTTTTCTGCCGGAGCTTTTGGAGATTTAGGGGCAGGAGATTTCCGGACCTGGTTGCGGAGGCGGTTGGTTTCTTCTTCCAGTTCAAGGGCACGACGGTACTCGCTGTAATTGCCCGGAAAATCACGGATGGAGCCATCGCCGGTAAAGACGAACAGGTGGTCGGTAAGTTTGTCCATAAAGTACCGGTCGTGGGTAACTACAATCAAACAACCCTGATAGGCCAGTAGGAAATCTTCCAATACATTTAGGGTGAGGAGGTCCAGGTCGTTGGTGGGCTCATCCAGGATTAAGAAATTGGGATTATCCATTAAAATGGTGAGCAGGTAGAGGCGGCGTTTCTCCCCTCCGCTGAGTTTGGCCACGAAATCGTGCTGTTGGGCGCGGCTAAAGAGAAAACGCTCCAGCAATTGGCTGGCGCTTAAGTCGCCGCCTTTTCCTTCCAGGGGAATGTATTCGGCGATGTCGCGCACTACGTCGATTACTTTCTGCTCGTCTTTGAATTGGAGTCCACTCTGGGTGTAGAAGCCGAAGCGCACCGTTTCGCCGATTACTACCTTCCCACCGTCAGGCTTGACGGCACCGGTAAGCAAGCGCAGGAAGGTGGATTTTCCCACCCCATTGGGACCAACGATACCTATTTTCTCGCCCTTTTTGAAAGTGTAATTGAAGCCTTTGAGTATCGTAAGGTCTCCAAAGTGCTTGTGGAGTTTATGCAACTCAACAATCTTGCTTCCCAAACGGGTCATTTTCACTTGTAAGCGCAGTTCACCTTCGGGAGTGCCTTTGCTGGCTGCCGTTTTGAGGTTCTGGAAATTATCGACCCGCGCTTTGCTTTTGGTTCCGCGGGCTTTGGGCTGGCGCCGAATCCATTCCAACTCCTTACGCATTAGGTTTTGGGCCTTGGATACATTGGTGGACTCCACCTCCTCTCTTTCTGCCTTGCGGCGGAGGTAATCGCTGTAATTTCCAGGATGGTGAAAGAGCTCGCCGTCACTCAGTTCCAGAATATGGTCACAAACCGATTCGAGGAAGTAGCGATCGTGGGTGACCATTAAGAGGGTAAGCGACTTTTGGCTGAGAAATTCTTCCAGCCACTCGATCATGTCCAGGTCGAGGTGGTTGGTAGGTTCGTCGAGGATGAGCAAATCTGGGCGGGCAAGCAGGGTGCGGGCCAAAGCGACCCGCTTGCGTTGGCCACCGGAAAGCTGATCGACCAACAAAGAGGTATTGTGTAGTCCCAGGCGCCCGAGGGTTTGGCGGGTTTGATCTTCCAGGTCCCAGGCTTGCAGGCGTTCCATGCGTTCAAAGGCCTTTTGATAGGCCGCCTGGTCGGCCATGTTCTGCAGGGCATGCTCGTAGTCGATGAGAGCGGCGGTCTGGGGGTTATCAACATCCAAAACCGCATCGAGAATACTGCTTCCTTCGGGCAAATCGGGTTCCTGGGGCAAAAAGGCCACCCGCAGGCCCTTTCGGTAGGTAACTTCTCCTTCGTCGGCCGCTTCCCGGCGACTGAGAATGTTGAGGAGAGTGGTTTTTCCCACTCCGTTGCGGGCAATCAGGGCGGTTTTTTCTCCTTGGGCCAAGCCAAAGGAAAGGCCTTTAAAAAGGATGCGGCTGCCGAAACTCTTGCCTAGATTTTCAACCGAGAGGTAGTTCATCCCGCAAAGGTAAACCTACTCCGCGCGGTTGGCCCGGCGCTTTTGCTCTTCCTCTTGCATTTTGATTATTTCCGCTTCGCCAAAGAGCGGCTCGCGAATCCGCATGGTCAGTCCTGCGGCTAAAAGGAACAGAACCCCTCCAAAACAGAGGTAGTAAATGGCATAGTCCTCAAAAAATGAGCCCACGATCGGGCCGCCAATAATGCCATTGATGATTTGGGGAATTACAATGAAGAAATTGAAAATACCCATATACACTCCCATTTTGGCGGGCGGGAGAGAGTCAATCAAGAGGGCATAAGGCATGCTGAGAATGGAGGCCCAGGCAAACCCGATGCCTACCATGCTTAGGATGAGCCACATGGGGTCATGAATGAAGTACATGGAGATCAGGCCAATGCCTCCACTGCTCAGGGCCACGATGTGGGTAAACTTTCGGCTGGTAGCCCGGGCCAAGGGAGTAAGCAAGAAGGCAAAAACAGTGGCAAAGGCGTTGTAGAAGCCAAAGAGAAAGCCGGTGTGTTCCCTGGCTTCGTTAAAAGTAATGGAAGTGGTGTCATCGGGTAAAAGTCCGTATTGGTGAGTGGCCAGGGCCGAGGTGGTGAAGACCCACATGGTAAACAGTGCAAACCAGGAGAAAAACTGGACCGCCCCCAGCCGTTTCATGCGGACCGGCATGTTCCAGAAGTCTACAAAGATGTCGCTGAGGCGATGCTGAACTTGTTTGCTAGGTTCTTCCGGATTGTAGCGCCGCAAAACTTCCGGGGGGTATTCTTTCACGGTGGCAATGGTGTAGAGGATGGTAATCATCAGGATGGCCGCCCCAAAATAAAAGGACCATACCACGGTAAGGGGAACGGAGCCTTCTGGAGCGGCATTGCTCACCCCGAAGATGTTGTTCAGAATCCAGGGCATAAAGGAGCCCAAAATGGCACCGATGCCGATTAAAATGGTTTGCACACTAAAGCCCAGCGTGCCCTGGCTCTTGGGAAGCATATCGCCCACGAGCGCCCGGAAAGGCTCCATGGAAATATTAAAAGACGCGTCCATCAGGGCCAAAAAACCAATACCGATCCAGAGGATAGCGGAAATTCCCAGAAATTCGCTCAGTCGCAAGCTTTCTCCGGCTACAATATCGGAGTTGGGCAGAAAAATCAATCCCAAAGCGGCAAGAATTGCTCCCAGCAGGAAATATGGCTTGCGGCGGCCCATTTTGGTCCAGGTATTATCACCGAGGTGGCCGATAATGGGTTGAACGATCAAGCCAGTAATCGGTGCTACCAGCCAGAACCAGCTGAGCTCGTGGACGTCGGCGCCAAAGTTGGCTAGGATGCCGCTGGCATTGGCGTTCTGCAGGCCGAAACCCATTTGGATACCCAGGAAGCCCATGCTGAGATTGACAATACCTCCCTGAGACAACCGAGGTTTTTCCAGGGCAGCCCGGGTTGCGGGAGCGGAGGGGGGGGCTTGTTCTCGCTTATTCATCGCGGGGCCTTATTGGGTCAATTTACTGATCAGCAGAAAGCTATGGGCCGGAATTGCAATTGTTCCCGCTCCAGCGGGGTAAGAGCGATTGTTGACGGGGTCCTGCCAATTTCCCTCCGGCAAGAACAAGTTGTACTCTGTATCCCCATCACTAAAGTTCAAGAGGACAAAGAGTTGCTCGCCACCATTTTCGCGCAGGTAAACATATAGAGCTGGATCGCTTTGGGCCTTGAGCAAACTGAAGGTTGAGCCTTCATCGGCGGGCTGAAGGGCCGGATGTTCCCGGCGGAGCCGCAGTACCCGCTGATAAAAGGGGTACAGGGAGCTATCGCGCCAACTGATGCTGTCTTTGGCAAAAAATGCCAGGCGATGCCTTAGGCCTGCTTCCTGGCCGCTGTAAATCAAAGGCAGTCCGTTGGGAAAGGTAGCCGCCAATACAAAAGCATTGCGGTGATTTTTGCCCATTCTTTCAAATACGGTTCCCTGCCAGGAATTTTCGTCGTGGTTGGTGGTAAAGAACATCCGCAAATCACTGGCCTGGTAGAGGCTGTCTTGCTTAGCCCGATAGCCTTCGAGATCCTCGGGGCTCTTTTCTCCTCGGGCCAGGGCATTGAGCAAATGGTGCATTTCCCAGCCGTAGGTAATATCGAATGCTTCTTGGTGAAATTCCGGCCCTTCTGCTTCCGCCAGCATAAACATGGGTTTGATGCTGTCCAGCTCTGCCCGGGTTTCCTGCCAAAAGTTCAAGGGCACCATCATGGCCATATCGCAGCGAAAACCGTCGATATCGGTTTGCTCTACCCACCAGCGCATTGCTGCGCGCATCGCCTCGGGCATGCCCAGAGCACTGTAGTTGAGGTCGGCAACATCGCTCCAGTCTTCTACAGGAGCAATTATTTCCCCGGCCTCGTTGCGCGTGTACCAATCGGGATGCTCGGCAATCCAGGGATGGTCCCAGGCGGTGTGGTTGGCGACCCAGTCCAAAATTACCCGCATGCCACGTTCGTGGGCTTTTTTGACCATGTTTTGGAAATCGGCTAGACTACCAAACTCGGGATTGACGGAGGTATAATCTGCAATGGAATAATAGCTGCCTAGCTCTCCTTTGCGCCGTTCCTTGCCAATGGGCTGCACGGGCATGATCCAAAGCACTTCCACCCCGAGGTCTTGCAAGCGATCCAGATGCTCGGTAAAAGCGGCAATGGTGCCTTCCCGGGTGTATTGGCGAATGTTGACTTCGTAGATATTGGTCGGTCTTGCAGCAGGCATTTTTTGGGATTTGGAGGGTTCGGTATCCAGACCTTCTTCATCGGAAACAGCGCTGGTTTCTCTTGGTTGATTGGCATTGCACGCCATCATGAGGCCAAGAGCCAGCAGGGGAAGGAGGTGTTTTTTCATAAGGGTAATTTAGTAATTGGCAAAATAGCGATAGGAAAGTCCGGGAATCAAGATTCCGTTGGCCGTTTCCTGGGGCGGAACCATAAAATCTCCCCCCCACTGGTCAATGCGTTTCAAGCCTTCAATTTCCATGGGCCAGCGAAAGGTTTGCGCTTTTCCGCTCAGGTTCAGGACCACCACTACTTCTTTACCCAAGTAGCTGCGGCGGATGAGCATCAGGTGCTCATTGGGCAGGTAGACCTGGGTGCTCCCAAAGATCAGGGGTAGGTATTGGGCCCGAAGGGAATTCAATTCAGCCACCGCGTCAAAAATAGTCTGCTCCTGTTTGTCCCAGTCTGCAAAGCGCATCATGCGCCTATTGTCGGGGTCATTGGCTCCTGGCATGCCAATTTCATCGCCGTAGTAAATACAGGGCACACCGGGTATGGCGTAGTTAAAGGCATGCAATAGGGCCAGGCGGCGGTAAGCCTGGGGCTGGGGTTTGCCGATGTTCCGCTCCCAGCCCGCCAGTTTTTGGTCTTCGTCAAACTTTACTTCGCCCCCCGCCAAACTGATGAACCGGCTTCGGTCTTGATTGCCGGAAATATTGCCCATTAGGTGATGGTATCCATAGGTGTTTAAACCGGCTTCCAGGGCATTTTTTAGGGCTTCCAGGTTTTCACTTGTAGCAAAGGCCTGCACGGCTGCGTCGTAAAGGTTGAAATCGAATTGGGCATCCAGCATGCCGGTAGAGAGGTAAGTGTTGATCAGTTCGGGACTGCCATAGGTTTCGCCAATTTGATAGAGGGGACGGCTAGTATTTTGCCGCAAGCGGTAA
>AACY020312928.1_pt1 | contig 30223 bp, 29 predicted proteins | sample 267378 | NCBI WGS metagenome assembly AACY02 (sample SAMN02954345, study PRJNA13694) | marine metagenome | biome: aquatic; feature: ocean; material: water; isolation source: isolated as part of a large dataset composed predominantly from surface... | reverse complement strand
GCAGCCCGGAGAGGGTGATGGTCATGGGTTGCTCCTGGTCGCTGCGGGTGCGGCGCGGGCATTACGGCACCCCGCGCATTGTTCGCGCGACGGGAGCGTGGTCCGCCGCTACTCCGTGAACAGGGTGCACCACGCAGCCGGAAGAAAACGTGGGAGTTTGTCGCGCAACTGCACGACGAGCGCGAGGCGCACGACCGGCGGCGCACGCAGTGGCACGGTTGATCCATGTCGGCACACTGGGCCTGGTTGCGACTCCGTCCATGCGTGGGCGTACTCGGCATAGTCAGCCCATCCTGGCCTGACGCCACCAGGGCTGGAAGCCCTGGCTACGTACGGAGCCGGGGGTGCTGGTCGGGATAACGGTCAGGCCAGATTCGCGCGACGCCTGCAGAGATCAGCATCAACACCTCTCGTCTGCGCCGACCGGGCACAGCAGCACCAGAACGACCCGCCCACCCTCGTCGCGCACGTCGAAGCAGTCGACGTCCAGCCCCAGAACGTACTTGCGCCGCACTCAGGCCGCGGTTGACCGTTGTCCAGACTGCTTTGCGCGGGTCAGCCCTGCTCGTGGAGGGGTTTTTATCGATTAAGTAATAGTATAACGTTCCATTTTTGTACAAATCCCCAAGCTGCGAATCCCCAAGCGAGGCCAGGACGATGACGCCGAACTCGCAATCGACTTTCCAAACCGCTGGGGCCATGGCGTGCGCGCCCGGACTGCGGGTGGCCGCGTCGGCGGCCGGCTGTACCTAATGGCATCGGACGCCGAGCGCTTCGCCGCCGAGCTGCCCCCGGCCAGCGACGGCAGCTGGCGCGATTGGCTCGAGGGCCAGTGCGGCATCCCGCTCGCCGCGGAGACGGTGCACGAGCACATCTGTGTCCTTTCCAGCCCAAAGCACGAGGTAGCGCAGCGCTCCGCGCTGACCGACGGCACGGCGCGTCTGCAGCGGGTCCTCGGTTGGCTCCATCAGGCGGCTGCGTGCGGAGCGACGCAGGCGGCGGGCCGCCCGGTGCTGGTGCGGGAGCTGCGGCAGGCGCTGGTGCGGGGGCAGGGGTGAGCGGGTCGCGGCCGCCGATGTTCCGCTCGCTGCTGGCCATGGGCGCGGTCGCGCGTCTCGCCCTGGCGCTGGCCGCAATCGCCCTGCTCTGGGTCGCCGTCGTCTGGGCGCTGGCCTGAGGGGCGGGGACCATGCTGCGCTTTCACGACCTCACGTTGGGCTATGAGCGCCACCCGGCGGTGCATCACCTAGACGGGACAGTGGCCGAAGGCGCCCTGCTGGCGCTGCTTGGCCCCAACGGCGGCGGTAAGTCGACCCTGCTCAAGGGCATCATGGGGGAGCTGCGCCCGCTGAGCGGGCGCATTCAGCTCGCCGTCGTCGAGCGCCGGCGCATCGCCTATCTGCCCCAGCAACGGGCGTTGGATCTGGGATTTCCGATCACGGTCCGCGATCTGGTGGCGCTCGGCCTGTGGCATCGCAGCGGGCCTTTCGGCGCGCTCGGCCGTGCCGAGCGCCGGGATCTAGCGGAGGCCCTGGCGGCGGTGGGGCTCTCCGGCTTCGAGCGGCGCGGCGTCGGCTCGCTCTCCGGCGGGCAGCTCCAGCGCGCCCTGTTTGCGCGCGTGCTGCTGCAGGACGCGCCGCTGATTCTGCTCGATGAGCCCTTCACCGCCATCGATGCCCGGACCACGGCCGACCTGATCGCGCTGGTGCAGCGCTGGCACGGCGAGGCGCGCACCGTCGTCGCGGTGCTGCACGACCTGGCGCTCGCCCGCGCGCACTTCCCGCAAGCCCTGCTGCTGGCCCGCGAGCCCATCGCCTGGGGGCCGACGCCGTCGGTGCTGAGCGCGGCGCACCTGTTTCGCGCTCGGCAGATGCGCGAGCCCTTCGATGAGTCGGCTGGTCCTTGCGCACGGGTCGGCGCGGAGGCCGGGCCATGATCGGCGAGCTCGGCATCGCGCCCTTTGTGGAGTTCGGCTTCATGCGCCGGGCCCTGGTGGGGTGTCTCGCGCTGTCCCTCGGGGCCACGCCGGTGGGCGTGTTTCTGATGCTGCGCCGGATGAGCCTCACCGGCGATGCGATGGCCCATGCCATCCTGCCCGGCGCGGCGCTTGGCTATCTGCTCTGGGGTCTGTCCCTCGGCGCCCTGACCCTGGGCGGCCTTGCCGCCGGGCTCGCGGTGGCCCTGCTCGCCGGGGCGGTGGCCCGCGGCGGCGTGCTCGGGGAGGACGCGAGCCTCGCCGCCTTCTATCTGATCTCTCTGGCGCTCGGGGTGCTCCTGATCTCTCTGAAGGGCAGCCAGGTGGATCTGTTCCACGTGCTCTTCGGCAGCGTGCTGGCGTTGGACAACGCCACGCTGATCCTGATCGCCGGCATCACCAGCCTGACCCTGCTGGCCCTGGCCCTGCTGTTCCGGCCGCTGGTGGCCGAGTGCGTGGACCCCGCCTTTCTGCGCGCCGTGAGCCGCACCAGCGCGCCGGTGCACTTTGTGTTCCTAGCGCTGGTGGTGCTGAACCTGGTGGCCGGCTTCCAGGCCCTGGGGACCCTGCTGGCGGTGGGCATGGCCATTCTGCCGGCGGCCGCCGCCCGCTTCTGGGTGCGGGACATCGGCGCGCTGCTCGCGCTGGCGGTGGCGCTCGCCTTTCTGGGGTCCACGCTCGGCCTGCTCGGCTCCTATCACCTGGGGCTCGCCGCCGGCCCGGCCATCGTGCTCGCCATCGGCGCCCTCTATCTGGCGTCACTGCTGGCCGCACCGCGCGGGCTGATCCTCGCCTGGCTGCTGAGCCGCCGGCACCTGACCGGGTGACGCCACCCCGTGCCCGACGCCGCAACGCGGCTCGTACCGCTCGTTTCCCACTGGAGTGATCGCCATGCAGAGACACCATCATACACGCACCCCGTCGGCGCTCCTGCCGAGACTCCTATTGGCCGTGCTGCTTGGCCTCACGGCCGGCACCACCGTGCGCGCGCAGGCGCCGCTGCCCGTGGTCGCTTCTTTCAGCATCCTCGGCGACCTGGTCGCCCAAGTGGGCGGCGAGCGCGTGACGGTGAGAACCCTGGTCGGTCCCGGTGGCGACGCCCACGTCTATGAGCCGACCCCGGCCGATGCCCGCGCCCTGAGCGAGGCCCGGCTGCTGGTGACCAACGGGCTCGGCTTCGAGGGCTGGATGGAACGGCTGGTGGCCGCCTCGGGCTTCTCCGGCATCCAGGTGGTCGCTGCCGAAGACGTGGTGCCGCGCCGCGCCGACAGCGACGACCCCGGCGCCCATGGCGGCGACATCGACCCGCACGCCTGGCAGGACCCGGCGAATGTCGCGCTCTATGTCGAACGTATCCGCGCGGGACTGACCGAAGCGGACCCCGCAGGCGCGGCCGACTACCGCGCGCGCGGCGAGGACTACGCGGCGGCACTGGCTCGCCTGGACGCGGACATCCGTGCGGCGCTGGCCGAGATTCCACCCGCGCGGCGTCAGGTGGTGACCTCCCACGACGCCTTCGGCTACTACGCGGACGCCTACGCCATCGACTTCCTGGCACCGGTGGGTGTCAACACCGAGGCCGAGGCCTCCGCAGCGGACATGGCTGCGCTGATTCGCCAGATCCGGGCGGAGTCAATCCCCGCCGTCTTCGTCGAGAACATCAGTGATCCGCGCCTGGTGGAGCAGATCCGCCGCGAGACCGGCGCACGCGCCGGGGGCACGCTCTACTCCGACGCCTTGTCATCGCAGGACGGCCCGGCCGGCACCTACCTGGACATGATGCGCCACAACCTGGACACGCTGACCGCAGCCCTGGTGCCGGCACCCGAGCCGGTGCCGGAACAGACACCCGAGCCAGCACCCGAGCCAGCACCGGAGCAGGCGCAGGGCGTCAGCTCCACCACCGTCAACCAAGACCGCTGAAGGAGGCCGAGACCATGCTCGCCGACAAGATCCCCGTGACCATCCTCACCGGCTTCCTGGGCTCCGGGAAGACCACCCTGCTCAATCGCGTCCTGAGCGAGCAGCACGGGCTGCGCATTGCCGTCATCGAGAACGAGTATGGCGAGGTCGGTATCGACCAGGGGCTGGTCATCGACACCGACGAAGAAGTCTTCGAGATGTCCAATGGCTGCATCTGCTGCACCGTGCGCGGCGACCTGATCCGGATCCTGACCGGGCTCGCCAAGCGCCGCCACCGCTTCGACTACGTGCTGGTGGAAACCACGGGTCTCGCCGATCCGGGGCCCGTGGCCCAGACCTTCTTCATGGATGACGACGTGCGCGAGCACTACGCCCTCGACGGCATCGTCACCCTGGTGGACGCCCGCCATCTGGAGCAGCAGCTGGCGCATGGGCGCGAATGCGCCGAGCAGATCGCGTTCGCCGATGCGCTGGTGCTGAACAAGACCGACCTGGTGCCTGCCGAGGACCTGCCGGCCCTGGAAACCCGCCTGCGCGGCATGAACGCACTGGCCCGCCTCCACCGCGCCAGCCATGCCGAGCTACCCATTGAGCGGGTGCTGAACCTCGCCGCCTTCGACCTGGATCGCGCCCTGGAGCGCAAGCCGACCTTTCTGGAGCCCGAGTACCCCTTCGAGTGGACGGGCGTCTGGCACCTGGGTCCGGATGCGACGCTGGACCTGGGCGAGGGCCCGGACCCGAGCATGTCACTGGTGGTGCTGCCGCTGCCCGACGCCGCCGACGGCCAGGACGAAACGCAACTGTGTGATGGGGCAGAGCGTAGTGTGCGACTGTATGCACAACCCGCCACCGATGTCGCCCCGGGTGGGTCGCTGCCGGCGGAGCGGCATCTGCGCCTGGACCTGGACGGCCCGGGGCGTAAACGCTTCGCGTTCGACCTGCCGGTCCCGGGCCGTGTCGCGCTCTACGCCCAGCATCTGGCGGAGGAATTCGATCTGCGCGTGCGCGCGGGCGACGAGCAACCGTTGGCCCCCGCCATCGAGCACGCCTGGGTCGCCCAGCACGAGCACGACGACAGCGTCACCTCGGTGGCTGTCGCAGCGCCGGGGGACCTGGACCCGGAACGGCTGAATCGCTGGCTCTCCGAGCTGCTGCGCGAGCAGGGGCAGGACATCTTCCGCATGAAGGGCTTCCTGAGCCTGGCCGGCGAGGCGGAACGGTTCGTCTTCCAGGGCGTGCATATGCTGTTCGACGGCCGCCCGCAGGCCCCCTGGGGTGACGCCGAGCGCGGCAACCAGCTGGTGTTCATCGGCCGTAACCTTGACCGGGCCGGGCTCGAAGCGGGCCTGCGGGCATGCCTGGCATGAGCGCCCTGCCGCAGGCCGAAGGGGCGCTCGGTGTCGGCTGGCGCGCTGCGGTCGGTGACTATGCGCGCTGTCTCGCCTGGGATGCCGCCGGCCGACAGCTCCTGGTCGGCGACGCCGCCGGGACCCTGAGCTGCCTCGATGCCGCCACCGGCAGGCTGCGCTGGGAGACCCCGGCGCACCGCGGCGGTGTGCTGGCCCTGTCGGCGCATCCAAGCCGGGCGCTGGTTGCCAGCGCCGGAGCGGACGGTCGCGCCTGTCTGTGGGAGCTGGGCCCGACCGGCGGCGACGGCGAGCCGCCGGCGCCGGTGCGGGACAGCGCGCCGGCACCAATCGCCGAGCTGCCGGGCGACGCCGCCTGGGTGGAGCACCTCGCGTGGTCGCCGGACGGTGCCCGGCTGGCGAGCGCCTCCGGGCGGGTGCTGCGTCTCTGGGGCACGGACGGCACACCGCTGGCACGCAGCGAGGACCACGCCAGCGCCGTCTCGGGCCTGGCCTGGTGCGGCAACGACGAGATCGCGAGTGCCTGCTACGGCCGGGTTAGCTTCCTTGACGCGGCCAGCGGCGCGCGGCGGGAGCGCCTGGATTGGAAGGGCTCGCTGATCTCGCTGGTGGTGAGTCCGGACGGGGCCATCGTTGCCTGCGGCAGCCAGGACCGCACGGTGCACTTCTGGCGCCGGCGCACGGGGGAGGATTCCATGATGGCGGGCTATCGGACCAAGCCGGCCGTTCTGGCCTTCGACGGCCGCTCTCGGCTTCTGGCCACCTCCGGGGCGGACTATGTCACCGTCTGGAGCTTCGTCGGCGATGGGCCCGAGGGGACCCAGCCCGGCGTGCTCGAGGCCCACGTCGATCAGGTCAGCGCGCTGGCCTTCCCGCACTCCGGCAGCCGGCTCGCCTCTGCCGACCGTGCCGGTCTGGTGCTGTTGTGGGATCTGGATGATCGCGGCGACGGCCGACTCATCGGCGCCGCCTCCGCCGACGCCGGCGTCGAAGCCCTCGCCTGGCAGCCGCATGCGGATGCCCTGGCGGCCATCGACGCCGCGGGCGGCGTCGGTGTCTGGTCGATCACCGACGCGACGGACACGCTGGCAGGCGTTTAGGGCTGGGTCTCGGGGCTGGACCTGCCCGGCCCCGGGCTCGATGCCGCGCCCGCTGCCGGGCGCGTGCCGCCTCAAAGCGCAGCCGACGGCTCCGGCCCCTGCCAGACCTCGATGAAGGCGTTGAGCGACTCCTCGATGGTCTCCTTGGGGATATCTCGGGTGATGAAGACGATTCTGGAGCGGCGGTCGTCGCTGGGCCAGACCGGCAGCTCAACAGGCGGATGAAAAATGTGCTGCACGCCGTGAATGACCACGGGTGCCGGCCGTCCGCGCAGGTTGAGGAGGCCTTTGATGCGGAGCATGTCGCGGCCGGAGAGGGACAGCAGCAGGTCGAGCCAGGCGTCGAGCATGCTGTCGGCCAGCGGTCGGTCGATAACGACGCAGAAGGCGCGTATCTGGCCGTCGTGGCGGTTCAGGTCGTGGTGGTGATGATGGTCGGCGACGCGGTGGTCACTGCTGTGGTCGTGGTGTCCGTGGTACCCGTCGTGTCCGCTGTGCCCTGGGGGCTGCTGATGCCCATGTTCCTCGTGGTGGCCGTGTGCGCTGTGATCGTGACCACCCCGGGTGTCCGCGTCCTCCCGGTATGCCTCCTCATTCAGCCAACGGGCCACGTCGGGGGTCTTCTGCGTCGGGTCGAATAGGCCGAGCCCAAGGAGTGCGTGTGGGGGGGCGACGCCGTTGTGGATGTGCAGGCGGCGTGCTGCCGGGTTGATGGCGTGCAGGCGTTGTTCCAGGGCGGAGGCGGCGCCGGGCTCGGCGAGGTCGGCCTTGGTGAGCAGCAGGCAGTCTGCCACCGCGGCCTGCTTCAAAGCCTCGGGCTGGGTGTCGAGGGTGTCACCGGCGTTGGTCAGATCCAGCGTGGTGACGACGCCATCCAGGCGGTAGCGCCGGACGAGGGCGTCCACCGTCATCAGGGTGTGAATGATCGGCGCCGGGTCGGCGAGGCCCGTGGTTTCGATGATGACTCGGTCGAATTGACGCTCGCCGCCGCGCCAAAAGCGCCAGTGGGCGTCCTTGAGCGTGCTCACGAGGTCGCCGCGGATGGTGCAGCAGAGGCAGCCGCTGGACATCTCCACGACGGTGTCGTCGCTCACGCGGCTCATCAGCAGGTGATCGAGCCCCACCTCGCCGAATTCGTTGATGATGACCAGCGTGCGCGCCAGCGCCGGCTGGCGCACCAGGTGATTCAAGAGTGTGGTCTTGCCGCTGCCGAGGAAGCCGGTCAGCAGCGTGACGGGGATCGGGGATGTGGGCATAGGGACTCCTCGGGGCGGCATGGCCGCAGAATGCAGAAAGGTGGATGGGGCGTGCGCGCCGGGCGCATGCAGCTGCGCGCCGGATGCTCAGCGGTTGCGCCCGGCCTGGCGCTCACGCAGCTCGCGGCGCTCCTGGGCCTCCACGCAGAGCGTCGCCACCGGCCGGGCCTCGAGTCTTGCCAAGCCGATGGGCTCGCCGGTTTCCTCGCACCAGCCATAGTCGCCGTCCTCGATGCGGGCGAGGGCCGCATCGATCTTGGCCAACAGCTTGCGGCAGCGCTCGCGGGTGCGAAGCTCCAGGGTCTGGCTGGCTTCACGGCTGGCACGGTCGACCTCATCGCCGACCTCCTGGTGGCTGCCGTCCTTGAACTGCACCAGGGCCTCTTGGGTTTCGGTCAGCAGTGTGTGGCGCCAGTCCAGGAGCTTCTGCCTGAAATAGGCCAGTTGCCTTGGCCCCATGTAGGCGTCGTCCATGGGCGGCCCGTCCTCGGGCAGTCCGGGGGGCGACGCGTGCTGCGTCGGGGCGGTGTCTTGCGTCGGGGCCATGCGCTGAGCATCTCCACTTGGTTTGCTTCCAAGTAACGTTATACAGTAACATAATGGTAGGTGACCACGGGTCGCATCAGCCACCCACCTGCACACTGGAGGCATCATGACCAGCGCTGTCGTCGCCCCGCAGATGCCGAGGCCGCACCGACCACAGTCGTCCGCGGCTAACACGGCGCCCGATCTGTCCGAGTCCGGCGTGGTGCAGACGCCGGATGCGGCCGGGCTCGGGCGCATCGCCGCTGACGGCGTCACCCTGGCCATCTGGCGCCGGCCGGCGCCGCCGGACATCGACACGGAGCTGGCCCGTTGCACGCCGGCGCTGTCGCAGCCGCTGCGCTGCGAGCTGGCGGCCCCGGCGCTGGCGCGGGATGCGGCGGAGATGCTGGCGGTGCGGCTCACCGCGCATGGCCTGCCGGTGGCGGACTGCCCGCGCTGGCTGGCCGACATGGCGGCGCTCGCGCAGCACTACGCGGCGCTGGTGATGCAGCACCTGGGCGCGGCCGCCGTCACCCTGCGCCTGGAGGCGCTGGCGGATGTCGCCTGCCCGCGCTTCCATGTGGATCAGACCCGGTTGCGGCTGTTGTGCGCCTACCGTGGTCCCGGCACGCACTGGCTGCCGCCGGCGGCGGTGGACCGCGCAGCGCTGGCCGCCGGTGCACCCAACGAGCGTATCGCTGATCCGGCGCGGGTGCAGGCGCTGGCGCCCGGCTGGGTCGGACTCTTCAAGGGCGAGCGCTGGCCGGGCAACGCCGACCGCGGGCAGGTGCACCGCTCGCCGCCGGCGGCCGGGGGCGCGCCGCCGCGGCTGTTGTTCTGCCTGGATATCTGATCCATGAGCGAAACAGACCCTGCCCTTGTGGATGGGCTCGCCGCATCCTCCAGTCCAATCCAGGCGCCTGCCGACGCTGGCGTGCATGTGGTGGATGCGCTGGTGGACGTGGTCGCGATCTTCGAGCCGGCGGTGCAGATCTGCGTCTACCGCCGCCCGCCGCTCGTGCGCCTGCAAGCCGCGCTGGCGCAGCAGGCACAGGCGGGTGCGCTCGTCGGCTTCAGGCGGGTCGTGGCTGCCGGCCGGCCTCTGCCGCCACTGCCGCTGCCGGAGCCGGCCATCGCCGCCGGCGCCGCGCAGGAGCTGGGCTTTCTGGTGGAGGTCTTCGGCGAGCTGCTGGGCTGCCCGCGCATCGGCCTGCGCCTGGAGGTGCTCGACCGGGCGATGTGCCCGCGCTGGCACCGCGACCACAACGGCATTCGCCTGCTGTGCACCTGGCTCGGCCCCGGCACGCAGTGGCTGGACGATGCCGCCTCGCCCGTCGCTGATCCCGCGCCGCTTCAGGCTGACGCGCCTCCGAGCGGCCGCGCCGCGCCCTTCGATCTGGTGCTGCTCAAGGGCGGCCTGTGGCAGGGCAACGCCGGGCGCGGCGCCATCCACCGCTCGCCGGACCCCGCCGGTGCCGTCCGCTGCCTGGTGGCGCTGGACGCGCTCTGGGACTGACCACTCGCCGGCACGGGCCGCGCGCGTCGGCCCCGCTGACCCGACCCCAATCCAGTCCGATCGACCCGGAGGCCAAGCCCATGACCGATCAGATCCCGACCCCCGACCACAACGACGGCCGGCTCCCGGTCACTGTCCTCTCCGGCTTCCTCGGCGCGGGTAAGACCACGCTGCTCAATCACATCCTGCACAACCGCGAAGGCCGACGCGTAGCCGTCATCGTCAACGACATGTCGGAGGTCAACATCGACGCCGAGCTCGTCACGCAGGAGGTCAGCCTGAGCCATGCAGATGAAAAGCTGGTGGAGATGAGCAACGGCTGCATCTGCTGCACACTGCGCGAAGACCTGCTGGTGGAAGTCGGCGAGCTGGCGCGGGAAGGGCGCTTCGATTATCTGGTGATCGAATCCACCGGCATCTCCGAGCCGCTGCCGGTGGCCGAGACCTTCACCTTCCGTGATGAGCAGGGTGTGAGCCTGTCTGACGCTGCGCGGCTGGACACGCTGGTCACCGTGGTCGACGCGGTGAGCTTTCCGGGCGATTTGGACGGCGCCGATGCGCTGGCCGATCGCGGCGAGTCCCTGGGCGAGGAGGATCAGCGCAACCTCGCGGAGCTGCTGGTGGACCAGGTCGAGTTTGCCGACGTCATTGTCGTCAACAAGGCCGACCTCGTGAGCAGCGACGAGCGCCGGCGCCTGCAACACGCGCTGCGCCAGCTCAACCGCTCAGCAGAGATTCTGGAGGCGAGCTATTGCCGGGTGCCATTGAGCGCAGTGCTCGACACAGGCCGATTCGATTTCGCACGCGCCGCACAGGCGCCCGGCTGGCTCAAAACGCTGCGGGGCGAGGCATCCTCTGAGAGCGACGAGTACGGCGTCACCAGCTTCGTCTACCGCGCCCGGCGGCCCTTTCACCCCGAGCGCTTCTACGCGGCCATGCAGCGGGACTGGCCGGGGAATCTGCTGCGCTCTAAGGGCTGGTTTTGGCTGGCGACCCGCCATGACCTCGCGGGCAGCTGGTCGCAGGCGGGTGGATTGGTGCGCCACGGCGCCGCCGGCTGGTGGTGGGACGCAGCGGCTGCCGAAGATTGGCCCGAAGACCCGGCACAGCGCGCCCGCATTGAGGCGGCCTTCGATGGCCCCTACGGCGACCGCCGACAGGAGCTGGTCTTCATCGGTCAGCACCTGGACGAGAGCGCGATGCGCGCACGCCTGGATGCCTGCCTGCTCAACGACGCCGAGCTGGCGCTGGGTCCGGCCGGCTGGCGGGCGCTGTATGACCCCTTTCCGAATTGGCTCCAAGATGCGGATGCCGCCTGAGGTCTGCGCCAGCTACCGGTCCAGCGCGCCTCGAGGGGACCGCAAAAAATGCCTTCCATGGCATTTGTCGAGACGCGAAGCGAAAACGCGGTTTCCGCTTCGCTCCATTGCTCAAGCGCTTAGGCGCTTGAGCAATGGCGGGGCATCCTGCCTCGCACGGACCCCTCGAATTTTTCGAGGGCCCCTAACACGCCCGCGCTCCATCGCAAGAGCTCAGGAGCCACCATGTCAAGCCAAGACCACGCGCCGGCAGGCGCTGACCCCTCCGGCTATGCCGCGGAGCTGTTTCCGTCAAACTACGCAAGCTGGCGCCATTGCATCGAGGTCAAGTGCGGGCTGCGCCTCACCCGCGACTATGTGCAGGCGCGCCTCGCGGTGCTGAGCGACCCCGGCCGGGAAGAGACCGAGCGCTTCATCCGCACCTACGGGCGGGCGTACTGGCAACAGGTGGTCGCCTGGTTTCGACAGGCCGCCGAGGACATGGCCTGAAAGGCTCGCATTGCTGTAGACAGAGCGCTTGCGACGGCGCAGCAGGCGGGCTTGTTGCACTACAGGGCCGACACTTCGTCGGCGGAGCCGAAGATCTCGATCCCCAGGCGCTCCGCCACCGGTCGCGCCTCCGGGCGGACCATCGGCGAGATGACGATCTTGCGCGTCGCGGTGCGGCCGTGGCGGCGCTGGTAGTAGTCCACCTTGCGCTCGAAGGTGTAGATGTCGGCCTTCGACATGGATGATTTCAGCTCGCAGAGGATCAGCTCGCCGTTGCGCACGATGATGTCGATCTCGACCTGATCCGGCACGCCGAAGACGGTCCCGTCGTCATCGAATTCGTTGACGTTGATCACCTCGACCCCAAAGGACTCCTCCAGTATGCCCTTCAGCGCGGCGCGGAAGCTGGCCTCGGAGGCCAGGCCCCAGCGCGCCCCCAGCGCGCCGATGGCCTGCTCTTGGCGGATGCGGGCCTGTGTGAGCTGATCCAGCAGCTTTTCGTTGAACCGCTGCTGCTCGTGCCACTTTCGGTTCTGCTCGTGCCACTGGCGGCTTTGCTCGTGCCACTTGCGGTTCTGCTCGTCCCACTGGCGGCTGTGCTCGTCCCACTTGCGGTTCTGCTCGCGCCACTCGCTGGTCTGCTCGTCCCACTTGCGCGCCTGCTCTTCTCGGTCCGCCGCCAGCTCCCGCAGCACTCGGTCGAAGTGGGCATTGAAGTGCTCGGGACTCACCGCCGTGCGGCGAATCAGGTCTTCGAGCCAGGCCCTGAAATCGGCGTCCTGCTTAAGCAGTGCCGGCAGCTCGGATCGCAGTTTGGCTTTGATGTCTTCGGCGGTCATGGCGTCAGTCCTTAAGGAACGCTGCAAACGTGGACTTGAGGGCGCACCCACGTACTCTAACGCGTCCCTGCGCCGCTTGCGGCAGCCTGTATCGGCTCGGTATGATCTTTTAATCAATACTCATATCACGCTGTGCAGCGTCTGTGACTGCCGCGTGCTAACTCGACCGGCCGCACCAACCTCACCGAACCGCAGGAGACCCCGATGTCAGGCCTCTGCCCCAAGACGGCACGGCGCGCCCGCCAAGCTGCCCTGCCTGCGCTGCTGCTGACTCCGCTGCTTGCGGTTCCGCCGGCGGCGACGGCCCACTTCCAGGAGCTGATCCCGTCCACGGAGATTGTTGATGCCGACACCGGCGGCGAGCTGTCCATGGCGCTCACCTTCACGCATCCGATGGAGCAGGGGCCGGCCATGGCCATGGGCGAGCCCGCGGCCTTCGGGGTGCTGACGGCGGACGGCAAGCAGGACCTCAAAGCGGCGCTTGAGCCGACGCAGGTGGACGGCAAGGCCGCCTACCAGGCAAGCTACAAGGTGCCGGGGCCGGGCGGCTATATCTTCTACGTGGAGCCCGCGCCCTATTGGGAGCCGGCGGAGGGCGTGATGATCGTCCACTACACCAAGACCGTTGTCGATGCCTATGGCGCTGAAACCGGCTGGGACCGCATGGTCGGCCTGCCGGTGGAGATCGAGCCCCTGACCCGCCCCTACGGCCTCTGGGCCGGCAATGCCTTCACCGGCGTGGTCAAGAAGGCCGGTGAGCCCGTCCCCTTCGCGGAGGTGGAGGTGGAATGGCACAACGACGGCAGCGTCGAGCCGCCGGCGGCGCCCTTCGTCACCCAGGTGCTGAAGGCCGACGCCAACGGCGTGTTCAGCTACGCCATGCCCCGGGCCGGCTGGTGGGGCTTCGCGGCGCTCATCGAAGGGGATGAGCCCATGCAGAATCCAGACGGCGAAGACGTGCCGGTGGAAGAGGGCGCGCTGATCTGGGTGCGCGCCCGCGATATGTGACACTGCACCCATGGCCCACATCCCCGACGGCGTCCTGAGCGCGCCGGTGCTGCTGACGGGCGCTGCGGCGTCGGCGGGGCTGCTCGCCGTCGCCCTGCGCCGGCTGGACTGGGACGCCCTGCCGCAGGCGGCGGTGCTGGCGGCGGCCTTCTTCGTCTCCTCGCTCATCAGCATCCCACTGGGGCCAAGCAGTGGACATCTTCTGCTGAACGGCCTCATGGGCGTCCTGCTGGGCTGGACGGCGGTACCGGCGCTGTTCGTGGCCCTGGTGCTCCAGGCCGCCTTCTTCGGCTACGGCGGGATCGTCGTCCTCGGCGTCAACACCCTGAACATCGTCCTGCCGGCGCTGCTGTGCGCGTGGGCGCTGCGTCCGCTGCTGCCGCGGGCAGGCCCGCGCGCGGTGCTTGGCATCGGCGCCGCGGCCGGCGCCGGGGGTGTGCTGCTGACGGCGCTGCTGGTGGCTCTGAGCCTGGGCCTGAGCGGCGAGCCCTTCCTGCCGGCGGCCAGGGCCGTGGTGCTCATCTATGTGCCGCTGGCGGCGGTGGAGGCGCTGGTGGCCGGCACGGTGCTGGCCTTTCTGCGGCGGGTGGCGCCGGAGATGCTGCCGGCGCCGGCCCGATCCGCCACCTGACGGACAGATTCCCGGTCCGGCCCCCCAATGGTGTGCAGCTGCGCAACTCGCCGCGCAGGGGCACAGGCGGAGCGATCGGCTGCGGCTTGTATGACCAATGCAGCGGAACTCATACTGACGTCTGCATCCGGTGATGGCGCCGCTCAGCCTGTCGCGCGCCGGCACCTTGGGCTGAGGCCCCGGGACGCAGACGCAGGAGCCGGGATTCCGGCATCTACGACGCGAGCGTACCAGGCCGAGCGCCGGCACATCGGCGAGCGCGGCAACGGGGCGCCGGGTGCGGCGGCGGTCTGCAACGGGCGGGTGAGAAGCAAGCAGGACATGACAGTGGATAGCGGCGAAGATCGTTCTGTGGCACGCGGCGCCCGTGCCCCACGGCGGCATGGGCATGCTCGGCACGCGGCCGTGAATGCCCTCATCGTGCTGATGCTCGCGGGGATGACGCAGGCGGCCCTGGCGCACAAGCTCAACCTCTTCGCCGCCGCCGACGGCCGACGCATCGAAGGCGAGGTCTACTTCGCCGGCGGCGGTAAGGCGGCCGATGTGCCGGTCCTGATTCAGAACGCGGACGGCGAGACGCTGGCGGAACTGCGCACGGGAGCCGCCGGGGGCTTTACTTACCAGGCGGCGGCGCCGGTGGCGCACCGGATCATCGCCCGGACCCCGGACGGTCATCGGGCGCAGTGGCGCATCGGCGCCGAGGCGCTCGCCGGGGCTTTCGAGACGGCGGGGGCGTCCGGCAACCCTGCTCAGCCCGCAGCCGCAGCCGCAGCCGCAGCGGACGCCGCCGCCGCGGGCGCTGCGCCGCCGGCGGGAGCGCAGCATGGCACCCCTGCCGAACCGACCCCGGACCCGGCGTTGACCGCTGCCATCGAGCGCGCCGTCGCCCGCCAGGTGCGCCCGCTGCGGGAGGAGGCGCAAGCCGCCCGCGAGGCGGTGCAATTGCGGGACGTACTGGGGGGCCTCGGCTATATCCTGGGCCTCGCCGGGCTCGGGCTCTGGTGGCGCTGCCGGCGTGCGCGCTCGGGTCGATGACGAGCGCGCCGGTGCTCGCTGCCCGCGACGGAGATCGGCTCGCGCGCTGCGACCCGCGCCTGCTGGTGGTGGTCACGGTGCTCTTTGCGCTTGTGGTGGTCAGCCTGCAAACCCTCGCCGCCGCCGCACTCGCCCTCGGCTTGGCCTTGGTGGCGGCGACGCTCGGCGGCCTGCGCGGGCGGGATGCGCTGGTGCGGCTCGCGGCGCTGGAGGGGCTGATGCTGGTGCTGCTGGCGACCCTGCCGTTCACCGTGCCCGGCGAGGCCCTGCTGACGCTGGGTCCGCTCACCGCCACCCGTGAGGGGCTTGATGCCGCCGCGCTCATCGCCCTGCGGGCCAATGCGGTGGTGCTGGCCCTGCTGGGGCTACTCGGCGGCCTGGAGCCGGCGGTGCTGGGGCATGCCCTGGCGCGGCTCGGCGTGCCGCCCAAGCTGGTGCATCTGCTGCTGCTGACGGTGCGCCAGATCGCCGTGCTGGAAGACGAGCGCAGGCGCCTGCGCCGGGCCATGCGGGCACGGGCCTTCGTGCCCCGTAGCAACCGCCACACCTGGGTCAGCTACGGCAACCTCATCGGCATGCTGCTGGTGCGCAGTCTGGAGCGCGCCCGGCGTATCGAGGCGGCCATGCGCTGCCGCGGCTTTCACGGCCGCTTCCACCTGCTGGACAGCCGGCACTGGCGCGGGGCCGACACCGCCTGGCTGGTGGCGCTGCTGCCCCTGCTTTTGGGCCTGCTGATGCTGGACCGGCTGCCGTGAGCGCGCCGCTGCTCGAGCTGCGCGGCATCCACTTCGGCTTCGCGGACCGCGCGGTGCTGCGCGGCGCGGACTTTGCGCTGCACCCCGGCGAGCGCGTGGCGCTTACCGGGCGCAACGGGGCGGGCAAGACCAGCCTACTGCACCTGCTGGTGGGCCTGCGGCGCCCGAGCGCCGGGCAGGTGCTGGCCTTCGGCGAGCCGCGGCGGGCGGAGGCCGACTTCGTGCCGGTGCGCGCGCGGGTGGGCCTGCTGTTCCAGGACTCAGACGACCAGCTCTTCTGCCCCACGGTGCTGGAGGACGTCGCCTTCGGCCCGCTGAACCTGGGCCGCTCACGGGCGCAGGCCCGCGCCGACGCCGAAGCCACCCTGGCCGCGCTGGGCCTGACCGGCTTCGGCGAGCGCGTGACCCATCGCCTGTCCGCCGGCGAGAAGCGGCTGGTGGCGCTGGCCACCGTGCTCGCCATGCACCCGCAGGTACTCCTGCTGGACGAGCCCACCAACGGCCTGGACGAGGCCACCGAGGCGTGTCTGCTCGCGCACCTGGAGGGCCTGGAGCTGGCCATGGTCATCGTCTCCCACGACCGCCGGCTGCTGGCGCGCCTCGCCACCCGCGCCGTCGCCCTGCACGAGGGCAGGCTCGCGCCGGCGACCCTGCACAGCCATGTGCACACCCATCGCCATGCCCATCTGCATCTGCATGCACCCGGCCTGGATGGCGAGGCCGCCCACGCGGGCGCGGCGCCGCCGCATCCGGATCACCATGGGGACGCGTGAGGGGTGACCCGCTGTGACGGCCTGTGGCGTGCTCGCGCACCACGGCCGCCGGCGCCACCCTGCTCGGTGGGCATCCTTGTGTTGTCTCGCGTGGCGGGCATGCGCGCTGGAACGACCCGCGGGCAGCATTCGGCGTGCTCTCCGTCGCCGCTGGCCGAGTCCGGCCCGATGCGCGGTGGCCGGTAGACTATGCTGCGGCGATGCCGTCGGCCGTGCGTCGCCCAAGCGCCGCCTAAGAGGAGCCCCAGATGCAGCGTGTCACCATCACCCTCGATGACGACCTGAACGACGCCTTCGAGCGCTTCCGCGCCGAGCACGGCTACGCCAATCGCTCCGAGGCCGTCCGCGACCTGATCCGCGAGCGCCTGCAGACAGAGCGCCTGCGACGCGCGCCTACGGGCCATTGCGTGGCGACGCTGAGCTATGTCTACAACCACCACGAGCGCGCGCTCGCGAGTCGGCTCACCGAGGCCCACCACCACCATCACGACCTCGCCGTGTCCACCCTGCACGTGCACCTGGACCATGACCACTGCCTGGAAACCGTCGTCCTGCGCGGCGCCACGGACCGGGTGCGCGCCTTCGCCGACGCCGTCATCGCCCAGCCGGGCGTGCGCCACGGGCGGCTGTCGGTGCTGCCGGTGCGGGCGGCCGAGGAAGCGCACGGCCACGGCGACGACGGCGCGGCGGAGCGCCATCTGCATCTGGAGCCCCTGCCCTGAGTCGTGGCACCGTGCGCGGGCCGGCGTTTCGGCGGCGCGCAGGGCCGTTGGTCCGCCGGCGACTCGCCCACCCCGGGGCGACGGCCGGCGGTGTGCCGCTTAAGCCGGTGCGCCCGGCACGCAGCGGGCAGGCGCCCCCCGGCGCCATGATCGGGGTTGCGGTCATCGGGACGCGATACACACAAAGCGCCCTTTTATCAGGCAAAGACGATGGATTTATATCATACGATTGGTCAGGACGATCAAAGATACAGAATCCATGCATTGGACAGGCAAAAGGCCTGTGCCTAGTCTGAGCGCATGCTCGACGAGCATGCGGGCTCGGCCATCGCGAGCCGAGCCGCTCAAGCCACGAACCGGAGGCAACGATGGGAAACGACGTCAAGACAACGGCCGGTCAGTGTCCTGTCATGCACGGCGCCATGACGGCGGCCGGCACTTCGAACATGGACTGGTGGCCGCAGGCGCTCAATCTCGACATCCTGCATCAGCACGACACCAAGACCGATCCCATGGGCGCGGACTTCGATTATCGCGAAGCAGTCCAAGCGCTGGACTTCGACGCGCTCAAGCGGGATCTGCACGCACTGATGACCGACAGCCAGGACTGGTGGCCCGCGGACTGGGGCCACTATGGCGGCCTGATGATCCGCATGGCCTGGCATGCCGCCGGCAGCTACCGCATCGCCGACGGCCGCGGCGGCGGCGGCACGGGCAATCAGCGCTTTGCGCCCATCAACAGCTGGCCGGACAACGCCAACCTGGACAAGGCCCGCCGCCTGCTTTGGCCCATCAAGCAAAAGTACGGCAACAAGCTCAGCTGGGCGGATCTGATCATCCTCGCCGGCACCGTGGCCTATGAGTCCATGGGGCTCAAGACCTTCGGCTTCGCCTTCGGCCGCGAGGACATCTGGCATCCGGAAAAGGACACCTACTGGGGCTCTGAGAAGGCATGGCTCGCGCCCAGCGACGACCCCGAGAGCCGCTACTCCGGCGAGCGCGACCTGGAGAACCCGCTGGCGGCGGTGATGATGGGGCTCATCTACGTCAACCCCGAAGGCGTCGACGGCAAGCCCGATCCACTGAAGACGGCCCGGGACGTGCGCGAGACCTTCGCCCGCATGGCGATGAACGACGAGGAGACCGTCGCGCTGACCGCCGGCGGCCACACGGTGGGCAAGTGCCACGGCAACGGCGATGCGGCGCTGCTCGGGCCGGAGCCGGAAGCGGCGCCGTTGGAGGAGCAGGGCCTCGGCTGGAACAACAAGACCCGGCGCGGCATCGGCCGCGATACCGTCACCAGCGGTATCGAAGGCGCCTGGACGTCGCATCCCACCCGCTGGGACAACGGCTACTTCGCCATGCTGCTGAACCACGAGTGGGAGTCGCGCAAGAGCCCGGCGGGCGCCTGGCAGTGGGAGCCGGTGGACATCGAGGAAGCGGACAAGCCCGTGGACGTCGAGGACCCGTCGATCCGCTACAACCCCATCATGACCGATGCCGACATGGCGATGAAGATGGACCCGGTGTATCGGGAGATCTCGGAGCGCTTCCACCGCGATCCGGAGCACTTGAGCGAGGTCTTCGCCCGCGCCTGGTTCAAGCTCACCCACCGCGACATGGGCCCCAGGGCGCGCTACCTCGGGCCCTGGGTGCCGCAGGAAGACCTCATCTGGCAGGACCCGGTGCCGGCGGGCCGCACCGACTACGACGTGGACGCGGTCAAGGCCAGGATCACCGCGAGCGATCTCACCATCGGCGAGATGGTCGCCACCGCCTGGGACAGCGCCCGCACCTTCCGCGGCTCGGACATGCGCGGCGGCGCCAATGGCGCGCGCATTCGCCTGGCACCGCAGAAGGACTGGGCGGGCAACGAGCCCGAGCGCCTGGCCCGGGTGCTCGATGTGCTCGAAGGCATTGTGCAGGAGACGGGCGCCAGCGTCGCCGATGTCATCGTGCTGGCGGGCAACGTCGGCATCGAGCAGGCGGCCAGGGCGGCCGGCTTCGACGTCAGTGTGCCCTTCGCGCCCGGGCGCGGCGACGCGACCGACGAGATGACGGACGCCGATTCCTTTGCACCCCTGGAGCCCATCCACGACGGCTACCGGAACTGGCTGAAGCAGGACTATGTCGTCAGCGCCGAGGCGCTCATGCTCGACCGCACCCAGCTCATGGGCCTCATGGCGCCGGAGATGACGGTGCTCGTCGGCGGCATGCGGGTGCTGGGCACCAACCATGGCGGCACCAGGCACGGCGTCTTCACCGACCGCGAAGGCGTGCTGACCAACGACTTCTTCGTCAATCTGACGGATATGGCCTACCGCTGGGAGCCCGTGGGCGAGCACCTGTACGAAATCCGCGAGCGCAGCACCGGTGACGTCAAATGGACGGCGACCCGGGTGGATCTCGTCTTCGGCTCCAATGCCGTGCTGCGCGCCTATGCCGAGGTCTACGCGCAGGATGACAACCGGGAGAAGTTCGTGCGGGACTTCGTCGCCGCGTGGACGAAGGTGATGAACGCCGACCGGTTCGATCTGGCGTAGCGCCCCGACCAACCCGGCGCCGACATCGACGCCGGGTCGCATCGCAAGCCCCGGCCGAGCCGGGGCCTGCGGCTTGAATGGCCGCAGACATGGCCGCTCGATTGCTCCCGCACGACGTCGGCACGTGCCGGCGGCGGCCCAGCCGCCGAGTGCTCCGTACCGCAGCACCCCGTCAGCGCGCTGAGCTCCTGGCGCCCGCGTTGGTCGATATGCGCTTGCGTGTCAATGCCGTTGTCCCGTCTCAGGGTCGGCGCGCGCTATGACACATCTGATCAACGGCCTGATACCCCTGTTTCCGTCGCAACACCCGCGGGCCGGCCTTGACGCCAGTCATCGAACGCATCCCTAACCCCCGGGCGGCCCTGCTGACTTTGACAAATCGCATGTCCGACCCGGCTGCTGGGGGAATATAAGAGACTTCTAATTTGTCGGGCCGACCGCCGCCGGCGCGCTGTGCGCTGACCGCGGTGGGTGTTGGGCCCCGGGTGCGCCCCGGCCGGCGCGCGCGCCCAGGGGCAGCGACGCGCCTGAGCGAGCATGGGTGGTGGGCAGATCGCGCCGGTGCGGGGTGACTCTGCTCGCCTGCCGGGGTCACTGGGACAACGACGGAAGATTCAAGCATGCTTGACAGCACGATGATCGAGCTGTCGCGTTGGCAGTTCGCAGCCACCGCGATGTATCATTTTCTGTTCGTGCCATTGACGCTGGGCCTCTCCTGGATGTTGGTTATCATGGAGAGCGTCTACGTCATGACCGGGCGCGAGATCTATAAGGATATGACCAAGTTCTGGGGCAAGTTGTTCGGCATCAACTTCGCCCTCGGTGTCACCACCGGACTCACCATGGAGTTCCAGTTCGGCACCAACTGGTCCTATTACTCCCATTATGTCGGCGATGTCTTCGGTGCGCCGCTGGCCATCGAGGGGCTGATGGCCTTCTTCCTGGAGTCCACCTTCATCGGGCTCTTCTTCCTGGGCTGGGAACGGCTCAGCAAGCGACAGCACCTCATGGTGACCTTCCTCACGGCCATCGGCTCCAACCTGTCGGCCATGTGGATACTCATCGCCAACGGTTGGATGCAGTACCCGGTGGGCGCCGAGTTCAGCTTCGAGACCATGCGCATGGAAATGCAGAGCTTCTACGAGGTCATGTTCAACCCCGTGGCACAGGTGAAGTTCGTGCATACCGTCGCCGCCGGCTATGTCACCGCCGCCATGTTCGTCGCCGGCATCAGCGCCTGGTACATGCTCAAAGGCAGAGACCTGGCCTTTGCCAAGCGCTCCTTCTCCGTGGCCATGGGCTTCGGCCTCGCCTCCATCCTCTCCGTGATCCTGCTCGGCGACGAGTCCGGCTACGAGGTGGGCGATGTGCAGAAGGTGAAGCTCGCCGCCATCGAGGCGGAGTGGCACACCGAAGAGGCGCCCGCGGGCTTCACCGTGTTCGGCCTGCCGAGCAACGAGGATGAAGAAACCCACATGGCGGTGAAGATCCCCTGGGCGCTCGGCCTCATCGCCACCCGCTCCCTCGACGAGGAGGTCGTCGGCCTCAAGGACCTGATGCGCGAGCACGAGGTGCGCATCCGCTCCGGCATGGTGGCGTATGAATACCTGCAGCGGCTTCGCAACGGCGAGGACAACGCCCATAACCGCGGCACCTTCGAGGACCACATGGACGATCTCGGCTATGGGCTGCTGCTGAAGCGATACACCGATAACCCCGCCGAGGCCACCGAAGAACAGATCCAAATGGCGGTGAAGGACTCTATCCCGGCGGTGGCCCCGCTGTTTTGGACCTTCCGCATCATGGTGGCGGCCGGCTTCTGGATGTTGCTGCTGTTCGTGCTCGGCTTCTACTTCAACGCCACGCGCAAGATCCAGGACAAACGCTGGCTGCTGCGGGCCTTCCTCTACAGTATCCCGGTGCCCTGGATCGCCGCCGAGACGGGCTGGTTCGTGGCGGAGTTCGGTCGCCAGCCCTGGGCCATCGGCGAGGTGCTGCCAACGTCCGTCGCGGTTTCCAGCCTGACAGCCAACGACCTGATCTTCAGCCTGAGCGCATTCATCATCTTCTACACGGCACTGTTCGCCATCGAGATGTTCCTGATGTTCAAGTTCGCGCGTCAGGGACCGAGCTCGCTGCACTCCGGGCGCTACTACCATGAGCGTCGGGCCAAGCGGCCCGCCGACGCCGACGGCGGTCATGGCGCCGGTCCGGCCCCGACCTCGTCACCGGCACAGCCGCGGGAGGATTGACATGATTCTGGACTTCGAGACCCTGAAGTTCGTCTGGTGGCTCCTGGTCGGTGTGCTTTTCATCGGCTTTGCGGTCACCGACGGCATGGACATGGGCGTGGGCACGCTGCTGCCCTTCCTCGGCAAGAACGACAGCGAGCGCCGCGTCATCATCAACACCGTGGGCCCGCACTGGGACGGCAACCAGGTCTGGCTCATCACCGCCGGCGGCGCCATCTTCGCCGCCTGGCCCTTGGTGTACGGGGCGGCCTTCAGCGGCTTCTATTTCGCCATGCTGCTGGCCTTGTTTGCGCTGTTCTTCCGGCCGGTGGGCTTCGACTACCGCAGCAAGATCGAGCACAAGGCCTGGCGCAACGCCTGGGACTGGGGGCTGTTCATCGGCGGTGCGGTGCCGGCGCTGGTGTTCAGCATCGCCTTCGGCAACCTGCTGCACGGTGTGCCCTTCCACCTCGATGAGCTGCTGCGGCCTTACTACACCAGCAGCTTCTTTGCGTTGCTGAACCCCTTCGCGCTGCTGGCGGGGCTGATCAGCTTGGGTATGCTGACGTTGCACGGCGCCATCTGGCTGCAATTGCGCACCGCCGAGCCCATCGCCTCCCGCGCCAAGGCCTGGGCCAAGGTGACGGGGCTCGCCACCATCATCGGCTTCGCGCTGGCTGGGATCTGGCTTACATTCTTCGTGGATGGTTTCCGCGTGGTCAGCATGCCGCCGACGGATGCCGTCCCGAATCCCCTCACCAAAGCGGTGGTGATCGAGTCCGGCGCCTGGCTTGCGAACTACTGGAACCACCCCTGGACGCTGTTGTTCCCGGTCATGGGCTTCGCCGGGCTCGGCTACGCCGTGTCCCTGTCGATGCAGGACCGGGCGGGGCTCGGCCTCGTCATGAGCGGTGTCGGCATCACGGGCGTCATCATGACGGCGGGCGCCGCCATGTTCCCGTTCATCATGCCCTCCAGCACCAACCCCGGCAGCAGCCTCATCGCCTGGGATGCCACCTCCAGCCATCTTACGCTCACGGTGATGTTCTGGGCCGCGGTGATCTTCATTCCCATCATCCTCGCCTACACCACCTGGACCTATGCCCGCATGTGGCGGCGCATCACGGTGGAGGAGATCGAGTCCCAGGACAAGCTGGCGTACTAGGCGCGAGGCGCGAGGTTGGCCCTCCACCTCGCCCCTCGAGACTTGCAGACGCCCCACACCCGGCGCCCGCAAGCATCGCGAACATCAGAGGAGCCCGCCCATGTGGTACTTCACCTGGATCCTCGGCGTCCTGCTCGCCGTGGCCTTCGGCGTTATCAATGTCATGTGGTACGAGTCCGAGCAATGCCTCGGCGAGCCGGACGACGATAAGCTCGACGCATGAGCTGAGTCCGATCTATGGCGGGCGCGTGCGCGGTCCGATAGGATGCGACGCACGCATCCTGGCCTGCCGCTGTCGTCGCGGCTAAGCCGCGTGCGTGTCGCCGCCCGGGATCGGGCGCCCCGTCCCTTTCTGCGCGTCGGATCAGGAACATGAAGCGTCTGCCCGTCGTCGGTGGTGTCCTCCTCGGCGCGGCCATCTGTGCCGGCTGTGCCGCATCGCGTGCGTTGACACCCTTGCCGGCTGGTGGCGTGGACAAGGTCACCCAGCCCGTCGCCGACCTATTCATCCGGGCCGCGAACGACACCCGCGCCAGCGGCCGCGAGGTGGCCGGCTGGTGCTGGAGCGATGCGCAGACCGGGCGGTTGTCGCAGGTGGTGCGCGCCGGCGTTGGCGACGATACCAATGTCACTCTTGCGCTGCCCGTCGGCCATCGCGGCGATTACAAGCTGTCGTGCTCCTGGCACACACATCTTTGGGGGGCGCGCGTCATGCCGGGACCCAGCAAGCGCGACCTCAGCAACTCCAGACTGCCACAGTTGCGCAATATCCATCATTTCGTGGTCGATCGGCATGGCATTTGGCACTACGCCGACGGACGGGTGTTGAGCATGTGCCCCTGGAACGGCACGGGGACCAATTTCGATGCGGCGGGTTGCCGATCCTAGTCAGTCGTGTGCGCTTCGGTCGCCGCAACGGCTGTAGCGTCGCCGTTGGTTAGCTGCTGCCTCGCCCGCCGTCCAGTACGCCGCAGGTTGTCGCGGAAACGGGGAGTTTTCCGGGCCTCTTGCCGCAAATCCCCATGGTCGTGCTGCAATCGCCGAGTCCATTGCCCGGTAAGATCTGTTGTTTTCGGTCCACTCATCACCTAGGGTAGCGGGTAATCTCTACAACCGCCAAACGGAGGCTGGTTTTGCAGGAATCGAAGAAGAATCTGACCACACGCATCTTGACCTGGCTCACCAAGCAGACCGTCCTGTGGTCGGGTCTGATCATCGGCATCCCGGTGCTGTTGGTGGCGCTCTGGGTGGGGCTTCTGATCTGGGTCTGGGATACGCCCGAGATCAACGAGCAGTTCCAGGATCCGGGCAACGCCAACCTCGATCGCTCCGAGAAGGGCGCCCTGCTGGCCGAGGGCATCACCTATCAGTTCCGGCGCCGGCTCAATGATCAGGGCGGCTGGGTGCCCAATGATTTGGTGATCTTTTTCGAGCGCAACGCCGCCTGTGCGGCGGGCATCAAGGGCGAGCCCGGCGGCATCTGGTACGTCACCACAGAGATCTTCGAGGTCTTCTCCGATCGCACCGCGCGCATCGGCGGCTCGTCCCAGGACGATCCCCGGCTCACCAACGCCGCCAAGAAGTTCAACTACGATCCGCGGCGTTGGGGCATCTCCTGGCTCGGCGGTGCCGACTCGGCGCATGAGTACGCGCTCGGCTTCGAGGACTTCGACGACTACGTCAACGACCTGCGCGCCGGCGACGCCGTCAGTAACGTGCGCCCCGACGATCTGGCCGCACTGCTCACCGAGCTCGGTGGCCAGAACGGGGCGATGGACAAGATTTACTCGCGCCTCAACGATGCTTCCAAGGTCCCCCCCGAGGAGCGTCGGCAACGGGTGTACTCAGCCATCTGCGCCTCGGCGGTGTCTGCTGATACCCTCGCGGTCATTCGCTCCGCCTACGGTACCGACTTCGAGCCGGACGCCCTGGTCGCACTCGATGAGGCGATCCAGGCGCTGTACCGAGTGTCGCAGTTGTATCCGCCGATCGTGCTCAATGGCGCCGACGATAGCCTCTGGCTGGTCAATCATGCCCGCAACATCGCAGCCATGATGTCGGCCACCTTCGATCCGATCCTCGATGCGGCGCGCTCGCTGCCGGGTGGTGAGGTCGCGCGCTGAGTGCGCCGGGGGGCGGCCCGTCGCTGGACCTGTCGCGCCGCGTCATTCCATGATGTACACCGGCTGACAGCTGAGATTTCAAATTGTGCCTGCCGGCTAGCGACTGTCAGCGGACGCCGTGGAAATGCCCCCGTCGGCTTTGCAACCGTATCCCCGGCGTCGCGGCGCCGCCAGCCGCCACCGCATCCGCCGTCGTGCGCGTCGGCGATGGACTGATGCCGGTTATCCCGGCGCTGCGGAGGACGGCGCTGACAGGCCGGCGGGTGCCGGACATACTCGCATCACCGCAAACACGTCGACGGCACGACGGTCTCCGTGCTGCGCCCTCGCCCTCGCCGACGCGGGGACATCGGGTGATCCTGCCGCCGGCCGCTGTTCGAGAACTGCGGCGGGATTTCTGTCATGCTTAGCATAAGGGGCCGCTGGCGGCGGCGCGGCGCCCAGCGCCTGTCGCGAGCGCGCTCACGGCCGACACCTGCACGGCTGTGCTGCGTTTTCGATGTCGAAGACACCCGCTTGAACGATCTTCAAAGGAGAATGACACCATGGCAAACGAGGGTTACCACGAGCCCATCGACGAACTGTCGGACGCCACGCGCGATATGCACCGGGCGATCGTCTCGCTGATGGAAGAGCTGGAGGCCGTGGATTGGTACAATCAGCGTGTAGACGCCTGTAAGGACCCGGAGCTCGTGGCAATCCTGGCCCACAACCGGGACGAGGAGAAGGAGCATGCGGCGATGGTGTTGGAGTGGATCCGACGCCAGGATCCCAAGCTCGACGCCGAGCTCAAGGATTATCTCTTCACCAGCAAGCCCATCGCCCACCAGTGATGGCGCCCGGTGGCGGCGCGGCGCCGCAGATCGCCGTGCTTGAACAGGGGCTGAGTGGCATCCTCGTGTGACCGACCTGAGCCTTGAATCATGGCCGATTTCCACCAGGAACCGCAGATTACGACGCTGCACGCCCTGTACGAGGCATTCGACGAAGAGAATTATCTGAACAACCTCGAGCGCAAGCTCGAGGACCACGCGCGCCACACCCACGTGAGCCTGCTGTTGCCGTCACTGCACAGCGAGATGAGCAACGCCGGGGTGCTGGATCGCATCCTCGAGCGCATCGCCGAGGTGCGCTATCTGAAAAGCATCGTCGTCGCCCTCGGCGGTGCGACGCAGGAGGCGCAGTTCCGCGAGGCCCAAGCCTACTTCGGCCGACTCGCGGGCCCTGAGTGCGCGGTGCGGGTCATCTGGATCGACGGTCCGCGCATTCAGGACCTGCTCGCACAGATGGCCGAGCGCGAGATCCCCACCGGCGAGCAGGGCAAGGGTCAGTCGGTGTGGGTGACCCTGGGCTATCTGTTCGCGCGCGATGAGGCCAGCATCATCGCGCTGCACGACTGCGACATCGTCACCTACAGCCGCACCATGCTGGCGCGGCTCATCGAGCCGGTGGCCAACCCCAATAACGATTTTCAGTTCTGTAAGGGCTACTACGCCCGTATCTCCCCCGCTGAGCGCGTCATGAAGGGCCGCGTGACTCGGCTTTTCGTCACGCCCTTCGTGGACACCCTCTCACGTATCATGTGCCAGCAGGGGCTGCCGGAGCTGCAACGCTTCTTCGATTATCATCGGAGCTTCAAGTACCCGCTGGCCGGAGAGTTCTGTTTCACCTCCGACCTCGCCCGAGGGTTGAACATCGCCTACGATTGGGGTCTTGAGGTGGCGACCCTGTCGCAGGTGTACGATCAGCTCACCCGCCGGCAGGTGGCACAGATCGACCTCACACCCAACTACGAGCACAAGCACCAAGACCTGTCCCCAGACGACACCAGCAAGGGGCTGCACCGCATGGTGGTGGACATCGCCAAGTTCTATCTGACCTACATGCGCTCCCACGGCGTGCCGTTGGACGACTCCTATGTCGATATGCTGCTGCACACCTACTACCAGACCGCGCTCAAGTACATCCGTAAGTACAGCTACGACTCCGACGTCAACGACCTGCGCTACGACTTGTACGAAGAGGAATCTGCGGCGAGTCACTTTCGCGGCTTCCTATGGGACGCCTGGATGCAGAGCAAGGGCCCGCAGGAGGCCAAGCTGATTCCGTCTTGGAACCGCGTCGCCTACACTTTCCCGCAGATCTACGAACGGCTGCTCGAGGCGGTGGAGGCAGACAATGCTCAGCCGTGACACGCACCCCCGACGCCCCTCACCCCATTGTCCAGCCAAACCTTCTGGCGTGCCCTGTTTGACTGTTCGGTTAGCTGCGCAGCGCCGATGCCGCCGCGTTGGCCGCAGCCCATAGGCCATGCGCTGCGCCCGCCGACGGCGTCGAACGGACGGCGCCCGTGCTCGTGCATCACCCGCAACGCCGCCGCACCCGGCGTCCGCCTTCCATCAGTTACAAGCCCAAAGGAGAGATCGCTGTGTCCGCATCCGAGAACAAGCTCGACCGCAAGCGCTTCCTACTGTACCAGCTGCCCTACGTGGTGCTGTACGTCGCCGCGCTGGTGCTGGTCGCCATGACCGCCCACGATGCCGCCGAGATGAGCACCAACTGGCAATTGTTCATCCCCGTCGTGGCACTGGTCTCCATCCTCGGCGGCTGGCGCTGGGCCGGCACCAGCGCCGGTCAGCGCTGGACCTACATCCTGCGCCAGGTGCTGCACTGGGTGGCGCTCATCCTGGTGATTCGTCTGCTCTATGCACATGCGGTGCAGGATTTCCTGAACGACGAGCAGGACGCGTTCGTGACCATCTATGTGATCGGTCTCGCGGCGGTGCTGTCGGGGATCTATCTCGACTGGAAGATGGCCCTGTTCGGGATCTTCCTGCTGCTGAGCGGCGTGGGCATTGCTTGGCTCAACGACAATTACCTATTGTTGATGTTCGTGATGGGTGGCGTCAGTATCGTCGCCGTCGGCTTGTCGCTGCTGATCCGCGGTCGATCGCAGGGTCCGGAGGCGGGCGCCACCGGCTCCGGCGCCATGACCTGACCAGGACGGGAGACTACGATCCCCGCTCGACCCTGTCCGGCGGGGACGTGTCAGCTGGCCCCGGTCCACAACAAGTGCGACTCTGGATGTGCCGGTTGCATGCACATCTGGCCGGCGACCGGCGCCGCCGGCATCCGCCCGGCGCCGCCGGCACCCGACCAACACCACAATCGCGACGCGCGGCGGAGCATTCCATGAAGACCAACAGCGAGGGCGAGTTCGTGCGCTGGGAGTCCGGCTTTCGCCACTGGGTCACGCCGGACAGCAGTCCGGGACCCTTGGGGGACGGCGGCTTCAAGGCCGAGCCCGGGCGCTACCACTTGTATGTCTCCTACGCCTGCCCCTGGGCGCACCGCACCCTGATCTGGCGCAAGCTGAAAGGGCTTGAAGATCTGATCTCTGTGTCCGTGGTGCATCCGCTGATGCCGCCGGAGAGCTGGGTGTTCGGCGACTATCCCGGCGCCACGCCGGATCACGTGCACGGCTTCGAGAAGCTCTACCAGCTCTACGCCCACACGGCGCCCGATTTCGACGGCGTCGTCACCGTGCCCGTGCTCTACGACAAGGCCCGCGAGACCATCGTCAACAATGAATCGGCGGAGATCATCCGCATGCTGAACAGCGCCTTCGATGCCTGGGGGCGCAGCGAGGTGGATTTCTACCCCGCCGAGCTCCGCGATGACATCGACGCCGTCAACGCGCTCGTCTACGACAACGTCAACAACGGCGTCTACCGCACCGGCTTCGCCGTGACGCAAGCCGCCTACGAGGCGGCCTTCGACCAACTCTTCGCGGCCCTCGATCAGCTCGAGGCCCGCCTGGCGCGTCAGCGCTACCTCGTCGGCCAGCGCCTCACCGAGGCCGACTGGCGCCTGTTCACCACACTGGTCCGCTTCGATCCCGTCTACCACGGCCACTTCAAGTGCAACCTCAGGCGCCTGGTGGACTACCCCAACCTCTGGGCCCATACCCGTGAGCTCTACCAGATGCCCGGCATCGCGGAGACCGTGAACATGGACCACATCAAGCTGCACTATTACGGCAGCCACACGGCCATCAACCCGAACGGCATCGTGCCCAAAGGGCCGGCGCTGGACTTCATGGCACCCCATGGGCGCGAGGGCCTGGACGGCAGCGGGGATGATCATGTGGGATGAGCGCTACCGCGGTGCGGATGATGTCTATGGCACCGCGTGCCACCGGGCGGCGTCACCGTGCCCTGGCCACCCTGCGCCGCCCGGCATCGGCTCGGAGCTAGGGCGCAAGACGCTCGATGCGCCAGCCATCCGCTTCGCGGGTGTAGCGGAAGCGATCATGCAGCCGGCTTTCGCGCCCCTGCCAGAACTCGATGCTGGACGGCACCACCCGGTAGCCACCCCAGAAGTGCGGCAGCGGGACTTCGCCGTCGCCGAAGCGGCGCTTCATCTCGGCGACCTTCTCTTCCAGCAGGGCGCGGGAGCTGATGACCTGGCTCTGTGGCGAGGACCAGGCGCCGATGCGACTGCCCCGGGGGCGTGTGGCGAAGTAGCGCAGTGATTCCGCCGTCGGGATACGCGCCGCGCGACCCAGGATCTTCACCTGCCGCGCCAGCGCCACCCAGGGAAAGAGCAGGGCGACGCGATCGTTATGGTCCATCTGTCGCGCCTTTCGGCTCTCGTAATTGGTGAAGAAGACGAAGCCGTTGGCGTCATAGAGCTTCAGCAGCACGGTGCGCAGGCTCGGCTGGCCATCCGCATCCACGGTGGCGAGAGACATGGCATTCGGCTCCGGCAGCCGCGCACCAATGATCTCTCCGTACCAGGCCTGGAACTGCTCGATGGCGTCGGCCGCCAGCGCGTCGCGCTCCAGCCCCGCCGCCATGTACTGCTCGCGCAGTGCCGCCGGATCCACAACCGTATCGGAGGGGGAGGCGAGATAGGGATCTGACGCG
>AACY020556787.1_pt1 | contig 31222 bp, 23 predicted proteins | sample 267378 | NCBI WGS metagenome assembly AACY02 (sample SAMN02954345, study PRJNA13694) | marine metagenome | biome: aquatic; feature: ocean; material: water; isolation source: isolated as part of a large dataset composed predominantly from surface... | reverse complement strand
GCTGATCGCGCATCTGAAGCTCGAGATCGAGAAGCTCCGCCGCGAGCTCTACGGCCAGCGCTCCGAGCGCAAGCAGCGGCTGCTCGACCAGCTCGAGCTGCAGCTCGAGGAGATGGAGGCGACCGCCTCCGAAGACGAGGCGCTCGCCGAGGCGGCGGCGGAGACGGCGAAGACCACCGTCGGCCCGTTCCAGCGGCGCAAGCCGGTCCGCAAGCCGTTCCCGGACCACCTGCCGCGCGAGCGCGTCGTGCTGCCCGCGCCCTGCGACTGCGCCGCCTGCGGCTCCTCGCGGCTGGTCAAGATGGGCGAGGATGTCACCGAGACGCTGGAGGTGATCCCCCGCCAGTGGAAGGTGATCCAGACCGTCCGCGAGAAGTTCAGCTGCCGCGACTGCGAGCGCATCAGCCAGCCGCCGGCGCCGTTCCATCCGACGCCGCGCGGCTGGGCCGGGCCGAGCTTTCTGGCGATGCTCGTCTTCGAGAAGTACGGGCAGCATCAGCCGTTGAACCGCCAGGCCGAGCGCTACGCTCGCGAGGGCGTGGAGCTCAGCCTGTCCACGCTCGCCGACCAGGTGGGCGCGGTCGCTGCGGCGCTGGCGCCGCTGCACGCGCTGATCGAGGCGCACGTCATGGGCGCCGCGCGGCTCCACGGCGACGACACCACCGTGCCGCTGCTGGCCAAGGGCAAGGCCGAGACCGCCCGACTCTGGACCTATGTCCGCGATGATCGGCCTTTCGGAGGCCCCGCCCCGCCGGCGGCGCTGTTCCGCTTCTCGCGCGATCGGCGTGGCGTCCATCCGCAAGGGCATCTCAAGGGATGGCAGGGGGTCCTGCAGGCCGACGCCTATACGGGGTTCAACCCGCTGTTCGGCGCAGCCCGGGAACCGGGGCCGATCCAGCCCGCGTTCTGCATGGCGCACGCGCGGCGGAAGTTCTTCGAGTTGGCCGACATCGCCGCCAATGCGCGGCGGGGAAAGAAGGCGCCGCCGATCTCGCCGCTCGCGCTCGAGGCTGTGAAGCGCATCGACGCGATCTTCGATCTCGAGCGCGCCATCAACGGTCTGCCCGCCGATCAGCGGCTGGCGACCCGAAAGGCCGAGATCGCGCCGCTCGTGGCCGACCTCCACGCATGGATGACCGCCGAGCGCGCCCGGCTCTCGAAACACGCCTCCGTCGCCAAGGCGATGGACTACATGCTGACGCGCTGGGGAGACTTCGCTCGCTTCCTAGAGGATGGCCGCATCTGCCTCACCAACAACGCAGCCGAGCGATCGCTGCGCGGCGTCGCCCTCGGCCGCAAGGCGTGGCTCTTCGCCGGCTCCGAGCGCGGCGGCCACCGCGCCGCCTTCATGTACACCCTGATCGTCACCGCCAAGATGAACGGCGCCGATCCGCAGGCCTGGCTCGCCGACGTCCTCGCCCGCATCGCCAGCACGCCGATGAACCAACTCGACGAGCTGCTCCCCTGGAATTGGGCCGCCGCTCAGCAGACCCCCGCCGTCAAGGCCGCCTGAGCGCGGTCTCCGCCGAAGGCTTACCCAGGGCTTCGCGCCCTCATGCTTCAACTCGTGGCGCGGGATCTCTGCCGCAGGGTTCGTCGCAACGTACTCTTGCACCATCGCCCATTTCCAGAACTCGCGCATCGTCGTCATGGAGTGATTGGATGCGACCATCTTGTCGCCATAGCTCGAGCGCAGGCGCATCAGGTCGGCGCGCTCGATGCGCGCGACGGTCTTGTCTTCGAGCCTGGCATTGAACATGGCGGCCATGGAGTGGCGATATTGGTCCTGGGTGTTCTCGGCCAGGCTGCGGAACTCTACGCCTAGCGTCCACTGCGCCGCCGAGTGTCATGCCGCCCTGAGCGGCCCAAACTGAGTGGTCCGTGTGAGTTGTGAGTGCAGGGTCGGTCGGGGATCCATCGGCAGCACGACCTCCGGCGCCGGCGGTCTCCATCCGATGGCGCTGTGGGGGCGGACGGAGTTGAAGTGGCGTCGCCAGTCCTCGACGATGATCCTTTCTGAGGATGAGAACGATCCTGCGGGCGGCGTCGTGCACGCGAGCAGTCCGATCGCCCAGGCGCCCGAGGGCTGCGGCGTGGAGGACGAAGCCGAGCTTGAGACGGTCGGCGGCTCACGAACCGTCGTCGTGATTGGTGTGTTCGATCCTATGCAGATGGCGGCCGAACGACCGCCAGAATACCGATATTTTCGCGTAAAATTAACCACAATATACCGAACGGCTCGGGGGTGGGGCGGCCGCGGCCCGTGGCTGGTCGCCACGGGCCACGGTCCAGCTGCGCTGTGATCGCTTCAATCCCCAACGTCCGCTCTCTCCCGCAAAGTGGACGGAAGAACCGCATAGAGGCGTGATCTGTCGCGGTCAGCCCATCAGATCGCCGCCTCGAACAGCTCCGTGAGGGTCTCGACCGTCAGCGGGAGCGGGTTGCCGCCGCAGGACGGGTCCTCCAGCGCCATCGCCGCCATCTCGGCGATGCGGTCGGTCCCGACGCCGAGCGCCGACAGCCGCTCGGGGATCCCCAGCTCGGCGCGGAGCGCCAGCACCCAGTCCATGAACCCGTCGAAGCCGCCGGCGATCCCGAGATAGGCCGCCGCCGCCGAGATGCGCTCCTCGACCGCCGGGCGGTTGAAGCGCAGCACCGTCGGGATGACCACGGCGTTCGTCGTGCCGTGATGCGTGTCGTAGATCGCCCCGACCGGGTGCGAGAGCGCATGCACCGCGCCGAGGCCCTTCTGGAAGGCGACCGCGCCCATCGCCGCCGCGCTCATCATGTGCGCCCGCGCCGCGACGTCCGCGCCGTCGGCGTAGACCTTTGGGAGGTTCTCCTTGACGAGCCGCATGCCCTCGAGCGCGATCCCCTGGCTCATCGGGTGGTAGTGCGGGGAGCAATAGGCCTCGAGGCAGTGGGCGAAGGCGTCCATGCCGGTCCCGGCGGTGATCCCCTTCGGCATCCCGACGGTCAGCTCCGGGTCGCAGATCACCTGCGCGGGGAGCACCTTCGGGTGGAAGATGATCTTCTTCACATGGGTCTCGGAGTTGGTGAGAACGCCGGCGCGCCCGACCTCCGAGCCCGTGCCGGCGGTGGTCGGCACGGCGACGATCGGGGCGATCGCATCGGCGTCGGCGCGGGTCCACCAGTCGTCGACGTCCTCGAAGTCCCAGACGGAGCGGGTCTGGCCGTGCATGAAGGCGACCAGCTTGCCGAGATCGAGCCCCGAGCCGCCGCCGAAGGCCACCACGCCGTCATGCCCGCCGTCGCGGAAGGCGGAGACGCCGGCGGCGAGGTTCTTCTCGTTCGGGTTCGGCGCGACGTCGGAGAAAAGGCCCGGCTTCAGCCCGGCCTCCTCCAGCACCCGCATCGCCGTCGCGGTGATCGGCAGCGCGGCGAGGCCGCGATCGGTCACGAGCAGCGGCTTCGCGATTCCCGCCGCGGCGCAGGCGCGGGCGAGTTCGGCGACGCGGCCAGCGCCGAAGCGGATGTAGGTCGGGTAGGACCAGTTGGCGGTGGTCATTGCGGCAGCCTCAGATGGTAGGATTTGGGGCGGGTCACGCTGTCGTAGCCAAGGGCGGAGAGGGCGGTGCCGCGCCCGGTGTCCTTGCAGCCGGTCCAGCAGAGCGCGGGGTCGAGGTAGTCGCAGCGGTTCATGAACACCGTGCCGGTCTCGATGCGCGCGCCCAGCGCCTCGGCGCGCTCGGGGTCGCGGGTCCAGAGCGAGGCGGTCAGGCCGTAGGGGCTGTCGTTGATCAGGCGCAGCGCCTCCTCGTCGCTCTCCACCTTCATGACGCCGACGACGGGGCCGAAGCTCTCTTCGCGCATGACGCGCAGGTGGTGCGAGACGTTCGTCAGAATCTGCGGGGAGAGATAGGCGCCGCCGTCGTCGGCCCGGTCGGTCTCCAGCTGCGCGACGGCGCCCGCCGACAGCGCCTCGCCGATCTGTGTGCGCACGACGTCGGCGAAGCGGCGATGCGCCATCGGGCCGAGGGTGGTCTCGGGGTCGAGCGGGTTCCCGAGCTTGAGGCGCGAGGCGACGGCGACCGCCTTCTCGAGGAAGGCGTCGTAGACTTCGGCCGCGACGTAGATGCGCTCGATCCCGCAGCAGCACTGGCCGGAGTTGAACATGGCCCCATCGATCAGCGTGTCGGCGGCGGCGTCGAGATCGGCGTCGGCCATGACGTAGCCGGGATCCTTGCCGCCGAGTTCGAGCCCGAGCGCGGTGAACGTCCCCGCCGCCGCGCGCTCGACGGCGCGGCCGCCGGCGACCGAGCCGGTGAAGTTGACGAAGCCGAAGCTGCGCGCGGCGATCAGGGCGGCCGTCGCATCATGATCCAGAAAGACGTTCTGGAAGACTTCCTCCGGCACGCCCGCCTCATGGAAGGCGCGCGCCATGCGCTCGCCGACGAGCAACGTCTGCGTCGCGTGCTTCAGCAGCACCGCATTTCCCGCGATCAGCGCCGGGACCACAGTGTTGATCGCGGTCATGTAGGGGTAGTTCCAGGGCGCGATCACGAGCACGAGGCCCTGCGGCTCGCGCCGGATGCGGCGGACGAAGCGGTCGCTCGCCTCGATCTCCCGCGGCGCGAGCGCGCTCTCCGCTATCGAGGCCATGTGGTCGGCGCGCTCCTTCACGCCGCCGAACTCGCCGCCGTAGCGGACCGGGCGGCCCATCATGCGGGCGAGTTCCGGGACGACCTCCGCGTTCATCGCGCCGAGACGGGCCACGCCGGCCTGCACGAGGGCGATGCGGTCCTCCAGCGGACGGGCGGCCCAGGCGCCTTGCGCCACGCGGGCGCGCGCGACAGCGGCCTCGGCCTCGGCGGGCGAGAGCGTCGGCCGCTCGGCGAAGATCTCGCCGTCGATGGGCGAGACGCAGGTCAACGTCTTCGACACGGTGATCGTCCGTTCCTTCGCTGGGGCGGCGCGGTTCGGTCCCGCGCCGGGTCGGGAGGGGGCGCGTCGCGTGCTGGGTACGCTGCGCCACGGACGTCACTCGGACGCGGCGACCACTCTGGTCAAGGGGCGCCACGGCGCGGGGCCGTCCCGGTCGCCGCGCCCCGAGCCCCCCGACCTCGCCTCGGCGGGAGAGGAGCGGCCGCCGCCCTGACGCCCCGACGTCTCGCGGCCGGGGCGGCGCGCAGGCGTCATTCCGGCTGGATGTTCGTGGCTGCGCTGCGACCGTCCCGGCGGGTCTCGATATCGAAGGACACTTTCTGTCCGTCGTCCAGCCCGGAGAGTCCGGCGCGCTGCACCTGGGTGATGTGCACGAAAACGTCTTGCCCGCCGTCATCGGGCTGAATGAAGCCGTAGCCTTTCGTCGCGTTGAACCACTTCACGGAGCCGGTCGGCATCGGGCCGTTCCTTCGCCTCTTCTGCGGTCGACCGGCGGAATTGCCGCGACCGGGCGCGCGCCGGGGCGGGGCGTCGCCGGCTGCGTCCACGGTCGGGTCGTCACGGCGGCGCGGCGCTTCAGCGCGCTGACGAAGCGTCGCGCGATCCCTGAGTCGTTTCAAGCGCGCGCCGGAGGCGCGCGGACCCCGCTTGCCGTTGCGCCAGCGCCGCGCGCGGCCTAGGAACGCAGGCGTCGACCGCGCCGAAGCAGGCCGCCTCCGGGAACGCTCCGATGACCGAACTCGCCTATTCCGAACCCGAGCCGAAGGTCCTGCACGGCGCCCGCGGCGAGTGGGAGCTCGTCATCGGGATGGAGGTTCACGCGCAGGTCTCGTCGAAGGCGAAGCTCTTCTCCGGCGCCTCGACGGCGTTCGGGGCCGAGCCGAACACGAACGTCTCGCTCGTCGACGCCGCGATGCCAGGCATGCTTCCCGTGATCAACGAGTTCTGCATCGAGCAGGCCGTGCGGACCGGGCTCGGCCTCAAGGCCGAGATCAAGCTGCGCTCGGTCTTCGACCGGAAGAACTATTTCTATCCCGACCTGCCGCAGGGCTATCAGATCAGCCAGTTCAAGCACCCGCTCGTCGGGGAGGGCGAGGTGATCGTCGACATGGCGCCGGGCGTCGCGCGGCGGGTGCGGATCGAGCGCATCCATGTCGAGCAGGACGCCGGCAAGTCGGTGCACGACCTCGACCCCGCGCTGAGCTTCGTGGACCTCAACCGCACCGGCGTCGCGCTGATGGAGATCGTCTCGCGCCCCGACATCCGGGGGCCGGAGGAGGCGGCGGAATACGTCCGCAAGCTCCGCCAGATCATGCGCTATCTGGGCACCTGCGACGGCAACATGCAGGAAGGCTCGCTGCGCGCCGACGTGAACGTCTCGGTCTGCAAGCCCGGCGCCTACGAGCGGTATCGCGAGACCGGCGACTTCTCCCATCTCGGCACGCGCTGCGAGATCAAGAACATGAACTCGATGCGCTTCATCCAGCAGGCCATCGACTTCGAGGCGCGCCGCCAGATCGCGATTCTGGAGGACGGCGGGAAGGTCGATCAGGAGACGCGCCTCTACGACCCCAGCAGGGGCGAGACACGGTCGATGCGCTCCAAGGAGGAGGCGCATGACTACCGCTATTTCCCCGATCCCGACCTGCTGCCGCTGGAGATCGAGCAGGCCTGGGTCGACGGGATCGCGGCGACGCTGCCCGAGCTGCCCGACGAGAAGAAGGCGCGCCTCGTGAAGGCGTATGGCGTCACCGAGTACGACGCGTCCGTCCTGGTGTCCGACCGCGCCAACGCCGATTTCTACGAGGCGGTCGCGAAGGGGCGCGACGGCAAGCAGGCCGCGAACTGGGTCATCAACGAGCTCTTCGGCCGTCTGAACAAGGAGGGCCATGGCGTCGCCGAGAGCCCGGTCTCCGCGGCCCAGCTCGGCGGGATCATCGACCTGATCGCGAAGGGCGACATCTCGGGCAAGATCGCGAAGGACCTGTTCGAGATCGTCTACGCCGAGGGCGGCGACCCGGCGGAGATCGTCGAGGCGCGCGGCATGAAGCAGGTCACCGACACGGGGGCGATCGAGGCCGAGGTCGAGAAGGTGATCGCCGCCAACGCCGAGAAGGCCGAGCAGGCGAAGGCCAAGCCGTCCATGGCCGGCTGGTTCGTCGGGCAGGTGATGAAGGCGACCGGCGGCAAGGCCAACCCGCAGGCGGTGAACGCCATCGTGAAGGACAAGCTCGGCCTCGAGTGACAGGGAGGAAGGCGCGCCCATGCGCTACGCCTACAAATGCGTCGCCGCGCCCCGGCGGGCGCGCCGCGCCAAGGGCCACAAGACGGCCAACGAGTCGTTCTGCGCGACGTTCGAGACCGTGCTGTCCGAGCACGCCGCCGCCGGCTGGGAGTATCTGCGCACCGACCTCGTGCCGGTCGAGATGCGCAAGGGCCTCTTCGGCGGGCTGCAGGAGGTGCATCAGGGCGTGATGGTGTTTCGCCGCGCGCTCGGCGCGGGCGCCGAGGTCGCGATGGACGAGGCGGCCGAACCGGCGCCGAGCCGTCCGGCCGCGCCGGCGCCGGAGCGGCCGGAGCCCGAGATCGACGTGCCGCGGCTCGGCGCGGCGCGGATCGACTGACCGGGGTCTTGCGCGGCGCGCCGGCCGCGCCGATCTGATTTAGCGATTCACCAAGGAGCGCCCGCCGATGAGCAGCACCGACACGCATGCGCCGACGCCCGCGCAGGGCTCCCGCCCGTGGATGCGGGGCGTCTACATGGCCTTGTTTCTTCTCTTCTTCGCGGTGGCGGAGACCGTCCTGACGCTGGTGGCGGTGGTCCAGTTCGGCTGGATGCTCGCCTATCGCGCGCCGCAGCCCGATTTGCGCCGCTTCGGCGTCGCGCTCGGCGCGTGGCTCGCGGAGGTCGCGCGGTTCCAGAGCGGCGAGACGGAGGAGAAGCCGTTTCCCTGGGGCGACTGGCCCGGAAAGACGTGAGCCGCGCGGGCGTTCGACCCGCGCGGCTCGTATGACGTTCTCGTCAGGCGCCTGCGCCGATCGGCGCAGGCGCGTCTTACGACCACCAGCCTTCGTCGAGGCCCTCGCGCTCTTCGAGCTGCTCCTCGGTGAGGCGCGTGACGTAGTAGCCCTCGCCGCCCGAGTTCACGACCTGAAGGTCTTCGACCGGCATCATGACGTGCTTGTCGCCGATGTCGAGGAAGCCGCCGACTTCCGCGACGATGCCGACGATCTCGCCATTCTCGTCGATGAGAATGTCCTCGATCTCGCCGATCTGCTCATATTCCGTGTCGATGTCCTCGATCACGTTGTCGAGATCCCAGTCGGACTCGACGTAGGTGTTGGTCGTGTAGACCGGGTTCGAGATGATGTCGCGCGCACGCAGATACTGCGTCGGATCGTTCATCATCTGCGCGCCGGCGGCGCCCGCGACGAGCGCGATGGCGGAGACTGTGGCGAGGCGTTTCATGGCGTCGCTCCCTTTCATCATGGTCACGGCCGGTGAACGCGGCGCGGGCGCCCTGGTTCCAGCCGGCTGACGCGCGGGAGGCGATCCCTCAGGCGGCGACCACCCGTCCGCCCTCGAGGCGCACGACGCGGTCCATGCGCGCCGCGAGATCGTGGTTGTGGGTGGCGACGAGCGCGCCCGCCCCCTCGGAGCGCACGGTCTCCAGGAGCACGTCGAACACGCGCGAGGCGGTCTCGGGGTCGAGATTGCCGGTCGGCTCGTCCGCGAGAAGGAGCCGCGGCCCGTTCGCCAGCGCGCGGGCGATGGCGACGCGCTGCTGCTCGCCGCCCGACAGCTCCGCCGGGCGATGGCCGGCCCTGTCGGCGAGGCCGAGCGACGCGAGCAGCGCCTCGGCGCGGTCCTGCGCCGCGACGCGGCCGCGCGCGGCGGCGAATTGCGGGATCGCCACGTTCTCGATCGCGCTGAATTCGGGCAGCAGGTGGTGGAACTGGTAGACGAAGCCGATCTCGGTGCGCCGAAGCGCCGTGCGCGCGCGGTCGCCGAGGCCGACGGCGTCCCGCCCGCCGACGCGCACGACGCCGGCGTCCGGCGCGTCGAGCAGCCCGGCGATCTGCAGCAGCGTCGACTTGCCGGCGCCGGACGGGGCCACCAGCGCCACGATCTCGCCCGCGGCGACGGAAAGATCGACGCCCCGCAGGACCTCGATCCGCCGCTGCGCCTCGCGGAAGCCGCGGGCGACCCCCTGCAACGTCAGAGCCTCAGGCATAGCGCAGCGCCTCGACCGGATCGAGCCGCGCCGCGCGCCACGCCGGATAGAGCGTGGCCGCGAAGGAGAGGCCGAGCGCCATCAGCACGGTCAGCAGGACGTCCGAGGCGTGCAGCTCCGCCGGCACCCGGCTGAGCACGCGCACGGCCGGGTCCCAGACCGAACCGCCGGTCAGCGCCTCCACCCAGCCCTGGATGGTGTCCACGTTGCGCGCAAACAGGACCCCGAGGCCGACGCCGAGGAGCGTGCCGATCACGCCGATCGACGCGCCGCAGATGAAGAACACCCGCATCACCGCGCCCCGCGTCAGCCCCATGGTGCGCAGGATGCCGATGTCGCGGCCCTTGTCCTTCACCAGCATGATGAGCCCGGAGATGATGTTGAGCGCCGCCACGAGGATGATCAGCGTCAGGATCAGGAACATCGTGTTGCGCTCGATGGCCAGCGCGTCGAGGAAGGCGCCGTTGGCCTGTTTCCAGGTCCAGAACCGCGCCGGCCCGATCGCCTCGCGCAGCGCCGGGACCAGCGCCTCCACGCGGTCCGGGTCCGCGACCATGATCTCGATCCCGTCGACCGAGCCGTCGCGCCCAAGAAAGCGCTGCGCCGTCTCGAGCGGCATGTAGACCAGCACGCGGTCGTATTCGTGCATGCCGACGCGGAAGCCGTACTCGATCGGATAGCTGCGAGAGCGGATCGACGTGCCGAAGGGGGTCGAGAGGCCGGACGGCGAGATCAGCGTGATCCCGTCGCCGCGCGCGAGCCCCAGCTGGTCGGCGAGGCCGAGGCCGACGGCGACGCCCTCCTCCACGTCGCCGATCGCGCCCACGCCCTCCTCCGGGTCGGCCAGCGCCGGGATCGAGACGAGGTCGTCGGGCGCGTAGGCGCGCACCATCACGCCCGCGTTGCCGCCGGGGCCGGAGGCCATGACCTGTCCCTCGAGCATCGGCGCGGCGCGGACGACGCCCTCGATGCGCGCGACGCGTTCGGCCGCGGCGAAGGGATCGACCGAGGGCGCGGGCGTCGCCATGACATGCGCGTTCACGCCGAGGATGCGGGTCACGAGCTCGGCCCGGAACCCGTTCATGACGGACATCACGATGATCAGCGTCGCGACCCCGAGCATGATGCCGACGAGGCTGAAGCCCGCGATGGCCGAGACCGCGCGCTCGCGCCGGCGCGCGCGCAGGTAGCGCGCGGCGATCATCCACTCGAACCGCGCGAAGGGCGGCGTCGCCGCGGCCCGCGGTTGGGCGAGGGCGGGCTCAGGTGCGTTCATCGGCTGCGGCCTCGGCGCGGGACCCGGACGGTGCGGAGCGCTAGCATCCCGCGCGTCGCGCGGAAAGCCGCGGCGCGGGGCGGGGACGGGTGAAACACGGCGCGGGCTCCGCGCGAACGGGGCGCAGACGCCGCGAAACCTGAGGAGATGGGCGATGATGCGTCGCCGGAACTTCGCCTTCGCCGCCCTGGCGGCCGCCGTTCTGCCGGGCCTCGGCGGCATCGACGCCGCCTTCGCGCCCGACGCGGAGCCCTGGCCGCGCTGGGAGGCGCATGACCCCGACGGGACCGGGACCGTCGATCACGGGCCCTGGGCGCGGCTGCTGGCCGCGCGGCTGCGTCCCGACCCGGACGGTCCGAACCTGTTCGACTACGGCGGCGTCACGGCGGAGGAGCGCGCGGCGCTCGACGCGTATCTGGAGGCGCTCGCGGCGACGGAGGTCTCGGCTCTCGCCCGGCCGGAGCAGTTCGCCTTCTGGGCCAATCTCTACAACGCGCTCACGGTGCGGGTGGTGCTCGACCACTATCCCGTCGAGAGCATCCGAGACATCGACATCTCGCCCGGCCTGTTCGCGAGCGGTCCCTGGGGGGCCGAGCTGATCGAAGTCGAGGGCGTTCCGCTGACGCTCGATGAGATCGAGCACCGTATCCTCCGCCCGATCTGGGGCGACCCGCGGATCCACTACGCCGTCAACTGCGCCGCCATCGGCTGCCCGGACCTGCGCCCCGCGCCCTGGCGGGCGGCGACCCTCGACGCCGACCTCGACGCGGCGGCGCGGGACTACGTGGCCGATCCCCGCGGCCTGCGCGTGACGGCGGACGGGCTCGTCGTCTCGAAGATCTACGCCTGGTTCATCGAGGATTTTGGCGGGGACGAGGGCGGCGTCCGCGCGCATCTCGCGCGCTACGCGCCGCCGGACCTGCGCGCCCGGATCGAGGACGCCGAGGGCGTCGCGGACACCGCCTACGACTGGGCGCTCAACGACGCCCGGTGAGCGCGGGCGCGCGGCCCTCAGGCCTCGCGCACCGCCGCGACGCGTCGCCAGCCCCAGACGGCGACGCCGAGCGCGACGCCGGCGAGGTCGGTCAGCAGCCCGCCCGAGATCATCAGGAGCGCCGCCGCGAGCAGCGTGGCGCGCGCGAGAAGGGGCAGCTTGCCGAAGAAATACCCGGTCGCCGCGGCCGAGAGCAGGAACACGCCGACCAGCGCGGTGACGCTCGCCTGAAGGATGGTCGGAAGCTCCGCCTGCATCAGCAGACCGTCGGAGTAGAAGAACATGAAGGGCACGATGAAGGCGGCGAGGCCGACCCGGAAGCTCTCGACCGAGGTCCGCATCGGGTCCGCCCCCGCGATCGCGGCGCCGGCGTAGGCCGCGAGCGCCACGGGCGGCGTGATCGCCGAGATCACGGCGAAGTAGAACACGAAGAAATGCGCGACCAGCGGCTCGATGCCGAGCTGGACGAGCCCCGGCGCCACCACCGAGGCCGCCACGGCGTAGGCCGCGGTCGTCGGCATCCCCATGCCGAGGATGATCGCGATGCACATGGCGAAGATCAGCGCCAGAAGCTGGCTCGTCTCCGCCACCGAGAGCAGCAGCGACGAGAACCGCGCGCCGACGCCGGTCAGCGAGATCACGCCGACGATGATGCCCGCGCAGGCGCAGACCGCGATGATCTGGATCGCCATGCGCGAGGAGATCGACAGCGCCTCGAGCAGCTTGATCGGCCCCATCCGGTGCGGCGTCAGCCAGCTCACCACCACCGCCGCGCCGGTCGCCAGCGTGCCGGCGCGGATCACCGAGTAGCCGGCGAACAGCGCGTAGATCAGGATGATGACCGGCGCGAACAGGAACGCCTTCTTCAGCAGGTCCGAGAACACCGGCAGCTCGGAGCGCGGGAGGCCCTCCATGCCGAGCTTGCGCGCCTCGAAATCGACGGTGAAGAAGACGCTCGCGAAGTAGAGCACCGCCGGGATGATCGCGGCGACGACGAGGTCCGTGTAGGGGATGCCGGTGATCTCGGCCATGATGAAGGCGCCGGCGCCCATGATCGGCGGCATGATCTGCCCGCCGGTGGAGGCGGCGGCCTCGATGGCGGCGGCGCTCTGGGGCTTGTAGCCGACGCGCTTCATCAGCGGGATCGTGAGGGAGCCGGTGGCGACCACGTTGCCGGCCGAGGTGCCGTTGATCATGCCCATGAGACCGGACGCGAACACCGCCACCTTGGCCGGCCCGCCGCGGGCGTGGCCGGCGGCGGCGAAGGCGAAATTCACGAAGTAGTCGCCGACCTTCGAGGCCGACAGGAAGCCGGCGAAGATGATGAACAGGATGATGTAGGTCGAGGAGACGGCCGTCGTCGGGCCGAGGATGCCGTTGTCGGTGTAGACATAGGTGAAGAAGCGTTTGGCGTCGTAGCCCGAGTGCTGGAGGAAGCCCGGCAGCCACGGCCCGACGAAGCTGTAGACGACGAACACCGCCGCGATCACGACCAGCGCCATGCCGGCGACGCGGCGGGTCAGCTCGAGGATCAGCGCGACGCCGACCGCCGCGGCCCAGCCGTTCTGCGGGTCGGCGAAGGCGGTCCCGGCGCGCAGGCGCAGCGACAGGTTGTCGAGGCTGAAGAGCAGGAAGCCCGCGACCGTCAGCGAAGCGAGGATCAGCGCCCAGTCCGCGGCGGTCGGCCGGTCGTGACGGCCGGGGAAGAGCCAGCCGGAGACGATGGCGAGCGCCGTCCCCGCCGCCAGCGGGCGGCCGAATTCGGCGAAGACCGAGGCGTCGGGCTGCTGGACGCCCGCGGTGAGGAAACCGTGCCAGGCGACCGCGACGGCGGAGGCCGGCCAGGCGAGGACGGCGATCGCGGCGAGGCCCGCGGCGAGGCCAAGCCAGCGCGGGGCCGTGGGGAGCAGCGCCTCGGGCCGGCCCGCGAAGGGCATCGCGATGGCGAAGCCGATGGCGAGCGCGCCCGCGATATGGGCGATGCGGAAGGTGAGCGTCTCGAGCGGCGCGACGTTCAGCACCCAGAGATGCCAGGCGGCGTAGAGGACGCAGGCCCCGAACAGGCCCCAGCCGAGCACGCCCTGGTCGAAGCGGCGCTCGTAGCCGGCGGGCGGCTCCTCGTCGGCGCCGACGGATTCGATGCGCGCGGTCTGGTCGGTCATGCCCCGCTCCCACTCCGGCTATGCGAAGAGCCCCGGCGCGCTGATCGCGCCGGGGCCGGGTTCACGCGGTCCGGTCGGGGCCGGTCAGCCCTCGAGGTCGTCCGGGATGTCGTAGCCGTTCTCTTCGAACCAGCGCACCGCGCCCGGATGCCAGGGCAGGAAGGTGTTCTTGTCGAAGTTCTCCGGCACGGTCTCGGCGGCGGCCTTGTGGATCGACATCATGCGGTCATGGTTCTCCATGACCGTCTTGACGACGTTGTAGACGAAGTCCTCGTCCAGATCGGCGCTGGCGATGGCGAAGTTCCACATCGACACCGAGGCCTGGTCGCCGCCCATGGTCGAGTAGGTCGAGCCGGGGATGGTGAAGGCGCTGACCGGCTGGGTCTCGGTGAGCTGCGCCACCTCCTCCTCGGTGAAGCCGATGAAGTTGACGTCGACCTGCGCCTCGATCTGGCTGAAGGCCGGGATCGGCAGGCCGGCGGCGAAGGCGAAGACGTCGATCAGCCCGTCCTGGAGCTGGCCGGCGAGATCCGCCGCGCCGCCGTTGCTGACCTGGATGTCCTTGCCGAGCGCCTCGAAGAAGCGCGGCCAGTAGGTGCCGGGGGTGCCGCCGGCGGGGCCTACGCCGACGCGGGCGCCGTCGGGGATGTCCGACAGGCTCTCGATGCCGGAGGACTCGAGCGCGACCATGTGGAAGGCCGTCTTGTACATCGGGAAGATGGCGCGGATCTTGTCGTGCGCGAGGCCCGGGGCGAGCGCGCTGTTCCCGTTCAGCGCGTCGAAGGCCGGGCCCATGGTGACCATGCCCATCTCGAGATCGCCGGTCTGCACCAGCGCGGCGTTCTGCACCGGGCCGCCGGTGACCTCGCCGCCGCCGGGGACGCCGAGCTCCTCGGAGACGAGGTTGGCCCAGCCGGAGCCGTAAACGAAGTAGGTGCCGCCCTGGCTGGCGGTGCCGACGGTGAAGCTCGACGGCTGCGCCGTCGCCGCGACAGGCGCGGCGAGCAGGGCCGCGCCCGCGATGCGGGCGAGGAGTGCGGTGTTCATGGGTGACCCTCCCGTTGGTCGTTTCGCGCCGACGTTTCGGTCGCGGCGCTCGCCCCGTTACTTAGGGCGCCGTCGCCCCTCGGGTCCATATCGGTCTTCACGGTCGCGGGACGCGACAACGAGAGGCCCGCGGCCATGGTCGCAAGCGCCAGCCAGAAGGCGCCGTCGTGGCGCTCGCCGAGCAGCGCCATGCCCCAGACGACGCCGGCGGCGGTCACGAGGAAGGAGACCTGCGAGGCGAAGACCGGGCCAGCGCGGCCGATCAGGTGCACGAAGCCGCCATAGGCGAGGATGTTGCCGAGCGCCTGCCCCGCGAAGGCGGCCTCGGGCGGGCCCGGCGGCCAGGCGAAGGGCCACGGGCGGCCGGTCAGCAGCGCGAGCGGCGCAAGGATCAGCGCCGCGGAGAGCAGGATGCCGCAGAGCAGGGTGAAGGGGCCGTCGCCTGGCGGGCGGCGCAGCGCGAGGACCACGTTCTCGCAGGCGTAGGAGGACGCTGCGGCGACGGCCACCAGGGTCCAGAGCGCGGGCTGCGCGGCGTCGGGCGTCGTCAACAGCCAGACGGCGGCGAGGCCGAGGGAAAGGCCCCCGAGCCGCCGGGCGCTCGCCCGCTCGATCCCGAGCGCGGCGCAGAGGCCGAAGGTGATCATCGGGTTGAGCGCCATGCAGACGGCGATGGCGCCGGCCTCGACCTGCGCCGCCGCGGCGTAGACGAGCGAGGCGGGGAGCGCCGCGCCGAGGACGCCGGTCGCCGCGAAGAAGGCGAGGTTCGCGCGGTCGATCCGCGGGCGGCGGCCCGACGCGAACAGGAGCGCCGCGCCGACCGCGCATTGCCAGAAGGCGACGGCGACGGGGTGTCCCCCGCCGCCGGCCACGATCCGCGAGAAGGTGAAGCTCAGGCCCCAGACCGATCCGACGGCGAGGAGCAGCGCGAGCGCGCGCATCTCCGGCGCACGGGGCGGGTGGGACGCGGCGCTATTCGGCCGCGTCCTTCGGCGCCTTGATCTGATCGGAGGCTGCCTCGCCGATGTTGTCGACGCCGCGTTCCTCCAGAAGCCGGGTGAGCCAGTCCGGGTCCATCTCCGGCACCGAGGACAGCAGCAGATCGGTGTAGGGATGGTGCGGCGGGCGGAACATCACGTCCTTCGGCCCCGCCTCGACGACTTTGCCCTCCTTCATCACCACCACCTCGTCGGCGATGGAGCGCACCGTGGCGAGGTCGTGGGTGATGAACATGTAGGCGAGGTCGAGCTCCTTCTGGAGCCGGTCCAGCAGCTTCAGGATGCCCTCGGCGACGAGCTGGTCGAGCGCCGAGGTGACCTCGTCGCAGATGATGAAGTCGGGTTCGGCCGCCAGCGCGCGGGCGATGCCGATGCGCTGCTTCTGGCCTCCTGACAGCTCCGAGGGATAGCGGTGGAAATACTGGGAGGGCTCGAGCTCGATCTGGTCGAGCAGCTCGTCCACCCGCTGCTTCTTTTGCACGCCCTTGAGGCCGAGATAGAACTCGACGGGGCGCCCGATGATGTCGCCGATCCGGCTCTTCGGGTTCAGCGCGGTGTCGGCCATTTGGTAGATCATCTGTGCGCGGCGCAGCTGGTCCTTGCTGCGGCTGCGGAAGTCCTTCGGCAGCACCTCGCCGTTGAAGGCGATCTCGCCCTCGATGGGGGGCAGGAGGCCCGTGATGACGCGGGCCGTCGTGGACTTGCCGGAGCCCGACTCGCCGACCACCGCCACGGTGCGGCCCTTGTGGATGTCGAAGCTGACGTCGTGCAGCACCTTCACCGGGCCGTAGGCGGCGGTGACGCCGCGCACCTCCACGACCGGGGTCGTGCCCTCGGGCGGGCGGGGGAGCTGGTCGCGCTGGAAGCTGCGGACCGCCCAGAGGGACTTGGTGTAGTCCTCCTTCGGGCTGTCGAGCATGGTGCGGGTGTCAGCCTCCTCGACCTCGTCGCCCTTGAGCAGAACCTTGATCTTGTCGGCCATCTGCGCGACGACCGCGAGGTCGTGGGTGATGTAGATCGCGGCGGTGTCGAATTGTTCGACGATGTCGCGGATCGCCGCCAGAACCTCGATCTGCGTGGTCACGTCGAGCGCGGTGGTCGGCTCGTCGAAGATGATCAGGTCGGGCCGGCACGACATCGCCATCGCCGTCATGCAGCGCTGGAGCTGGCCGCCCGAGACCTGGTGTGGGTAGCGGAAGCCGATCTCGTCCGGGTTCGGCAGGCGGAGGCGGCGATAGAGCTCGATCGCGTCCTCCTCCGATTCCTTGCGGCTCTTCACTCCGTGGAGGATCGGCGCCTCGGTGTGCTGGTCGATCAGCTTGTGCGCCGGATTGAAGGAGGCCGCGGCGGACTGGGCGACGTAGGCGATGCGCGAGCCGCGCAGCGAGCGCAGCTCCTCCTGCGTGGTCGAGGTCAGGTCGATGCCGTCGAAGTCGATCATGCCGTCGGAGATGCGGCAGCCGCCGCGGGTGTAGCCCATCGCGGCGAGGCCGATGGTGGACTTGCCCGCGCCGGATTCGCCGATCAGGCCGAGGATCTCGCCGCGGTGGAGCGTGAGGTCCACGCCGTGGACGATCTCGATCCAGTCGTCCTCGACCCGGCCCTCGATCTTGAGGCCGCGGATCTCGAGCAGCGGCTTCTGGTTGGTGGCCATGGCGTCAGTCCTTCAAGCCGGAGGAGCGCTGCAGCATCCAGTCCACGATGAAGTTCACCGAGACGGTCAGCAGCGCGATCGCCGCGGCGGGGATCAGGGGAGTGACCTCGCCGAAGGAGATCAGGGTGGCGTTGTCGCGCACCATCGAGCCCCAGTCCGCGGTCGGCGGCTGGATGCCGAGGCCGAGGAACGACAGGCCGGCGATGGCGAGGAACACGAAGCAGAAGCGCAGCCCGAACTCCGCCACCAGCGGCGCGGTGGCGTTCGGCAGGATCTCCTTCGTGATGAGATACCAGGTGCTCTCTCCGCGCAGCTTCGCCGCTTCGATGTAGTCCATCACGACGATGTTGCCGGCGACCGCGCGGGCGAGGCGGAACACCAGCGGCGAGTAGAGGAGCGCGATGACGAGGATCAGGTTGAACACGTTGGTGCCGACGATGGTCAGCAGCAGCAGCGCGAAGACGAGCTGCGGGATCGCCATCAGCGTGTCCACCACGCGCCCGAGCAGCTGGTCGAGCCAGCCGCCCACGGTCGCCGCCAGCAACCCGAGCAGCGTGCCCACGGTGAAGGCGATGGCGGTCGTCAGCAGCGCGATGCCGACGGTGTTGCGCGCGCCGTAGATGATGCGGCTGAACATGTCCCGCCCGAGCTGGTCGCCGCCGAGGATCATGTTCTCGTCGGGCGGCGCGTAGGCCCCGCCGACCACCTCCGCCTCGCCGAATGGCGCGATCACCGGGGCGAAGATGGCGGCCACGATATAGAGCAGCACCATGAGCAGCCCGAAGCAGGCCGTCAGCGGCGCGTTGCGGATCGCGCGGGCGGGCTCCTTCGGCAGCACCTGCACGAGGAACTCGCGGAAGCTGTAGGAGAGCCCCGCCGCCGCCGCGATCACCGCCGCGAAGGTTGTGATGTTGCGCAGCGCCGACACGCCGCCCAGCAGCCCCGCGAAGACCGAGGCCAGCAGCAGGATGAACATGGTCATGAAGGCCTGGCGGTTCTGCATGTAGGCCGCGAGGCAGGACGCCGCGATCAGCGCGGCGTAGTAGACGATGACGAACCAGCTCACAGCGGCCCCCTCACTTCGGATGCCGCAGGCGCGGGTTCGACAGGATCGATCCCACGTCGGCCGTCAGGTTCAGCAGGATGTAGGTCGCGGCGAAGATCAGGCAGCAGGCCTGCACCACCGGGAAGTCGCGCTTCGAGACGCTGTCCACCAGCAGCTGGCCGACGCCCGGATAGACGAACACCACCTCCACCAGCACCACGCCGGTGATCAGGTAGGCGAGGTTCAGCGCGACCACGTTGATGATCGGCGCGAGCGCGTTCGGCAGGGCGTGGCGGACGATGACGGTGCGCGGCGGCACGCCCTTCAGCCGCGCCATCTCGATGAAGGGCGAGGCGAGCAGGTTGATGATCGCGGCGCGGGTCATCCGCATCATGTGCGCGGTGACGACCAGCGTCAGCGTGATCGCCGGCAGCAGGGTGCGGTAGAGCCTGTCGGCGAACTCCATCTCGGGGGTCACGTTGGAGATGGACGGGAACCAGGGGTTCAGCACCGCCATGAACAGGATCAGGATGTAGCCGACGAAGAACTCCGGCGAGGAGATGGAGGTCAGCGTCGAGACGTTTGCGATGCGGTCGAACACGCTCTCGCGGTAGAGCGCGGCGAGCACGCCGATGGTGATCGAGAGCGGCACCGAGATCGCCGCCGCGACGCCCGCGAGGAACAGCGTGTTGGCGAAGCGCGGCGCGATCTGCTGCGCGACCGAGCGCTCGTTGGCGAGGGAGACGCCGAAATCGCCCTGGATCGCGCCGCCGAGCCACTCGAAGTAGCGGACGATGGCGGGGCGATCGAGCCCGAGCTCGCGCCGGAAGGCCGCGACGGTTTCCTCCGTCGCCGACTGTCCAAGGATCTGCTGCGCGATGTCGCCCGGAAGCAGCTCGACCGCGCCGAAAATGATGATCGACACGACGAACAGCGTGATCAATCCAAGCCCGAGTCGTCGTGCGACGAGGCTGCCGACGCCTTTCATTCCACCACCTTCCCTGCCGGCTTGCGCCGAAATCTTTCGCTTTTCGAACGGGAACGCCGTCCGCGCCGCTGTTTCGCGGCGAAGTCCAGTCTAGCGGCAGTTTCACATGGCGCAATGTCGAAGGGCCGCGGGGCCGCGCGGAATGCGGGCGCCGGCGTGGCCGGCGCGCGTCCGGCGCGCTAGTCTGGCCACGACACGCCGCGTTTCGCGGCGCCCGGGAGAGCCGCCGCCATGCGCACCGAAGACGATTCGAGCCCAGCGCCGATCCGCCTCGCCGACTATCGCCCGCCGGCATGGCTGATCGACGAGACGCGGCTGCTGTTCCGGCTCGACCCGCGGCGCACCCGGGTGCGCGCGCAGCTCACGGTGCGGCGGAACCCCGAGGCGCCGGGGCCGCGCCCCGACTTCCGGCTCGACGGCGAGGGGCTGACGCTGGTCGCCGCCGCGCTCGACGGCGCGCCGGTGGCGCCCGCGGTCGACGCGGAGGGCCTGACCGTGGCGGCCGACGCGCTGCCGGGCGACGCCTTCACCTGGGAGGCGGAGACCGAGATCGATCCGGAGGGCAACACCGCGCTCGAGGGGCTCTACCTCTCGAACGGGATGTTCTGCACCCAGTGCGAGGCCGAGGGCTTCCGCAAGATCACCTTCTTCCCCGACCGCCCCGACGTGATGAGCGTCTACGAGACCCGGATCGAGGCCGACGCCGAGACCTGCCCGGTGCTGCTCTCGAACGGCGATCCGGTCGAGGACGGGACGCTGCCGGACGGACGCCGCTACGCCGTCTGGCGCGATCCGCACCGCAAACCCTGCTACCTGTTCGCTCTGGTGGCGGGGGACCTGCGCGCGGCGAAGCGCGCCTTCACGACCGCCTCCGGGCGCGCGGTGGAGCTGGCGCTCTGGGTCCGGCCCGGCGACGAGGGCAAGACCGATTACGCCCTCGACGCGCTGGCGCGCTCGATGCGCTGGGACGAGCGGGAATACGGGCGGGAATACGACCTCGACGTGTTCAACGTCGTCGCCGTCTCCGACTTCAACATGGGGGCGATGGAGAACAAGGGCCTCAACATCTTCAATTCGAAATACGTCCTCGCCAGCCCGGAGACCGCGACCGACCGCGACTACGAGCTGATCGAGAGCGTCGTGGCGCATGAGTACTTCCACAACTGGACCGGCAACCGGATCACCTGCCGCGACTGGTTCCAGCTCTGCCTGAAGGAAGGGCTGACCGTGTTCCGCGACCAGCAGTTCTCCGGCGACGAGCGGTCCCACGCGGTCAAGCGCATCGACGACGTGAAGCGCCTGCGCGCGGCCCAGTTCCGCGAGGACGCGGGGCCGCTGGCGCACCCGGTGCGGCCGGAGCAGTACGTCGAGATCAACAACTTCTACACGGCGACCGTCTACGAGAAGGGCGCCGAGGTGATCGGGATGCTGCGGACGCTGGTCGGGCCCGAGGGCTACCGGAAGGCGCTCGACCTCTATTTCGAGCGCCACGACGGCGAGGCGGCGACCATCGAGCAGTTCCGCACGTGCTTCGAGGACGCCACGGGCCGCGATCTCTCCCACTTCGCGCGCTGGTGGTCGCAGGCGGGCACGCCCGTCCTCCACGTCTCGGAGGACTGGGACGCGGCCTCGGGCCGCTACGCCCTGACCTTCCGGCAGGAGACCGCGCCGACCCCCGGCCAGCCGGAGAAGGCCCCCGTCGTCATCCCGGTCGCGCTCGGCCTGCTGGGCCCGAACGGGGCCGACATGCTGGAGGAGGGGACGCGCGTCGTCGAACTGACCGAGGTCGAGACCACAGTCGCCTTCGACGGCCTCGGCGCGCGGCCGGTCCCCTCGATCCTGCGCGGCTTCTCGGCGCCGGTGCGCCTCGCCAAGCCGACCGACGACGCCGAGCGCGCCTTCCTGCTGGCCCATGACAGCGACCCGTTCAACCGCTGGGAGGCGGGGCAGGCCTACGCGACCGACGTCCTCTTGCGGATGCTCGACGGCGCCGCGCCCGACCGCAGGCTGATCGACGCGCTTGGCGCCGTCGCGACGGACGACGCGCTCGACCCCGCTTTCCGCGCCCTCGCGCTCGACCCGCCGAGCGAGGACGAGATCGCGCGCGAGATCGCCGGCCGCGGCGGCGTGGTCGACCCGGAAGCCGTGCACGCGGCGCGGCGCGCGCTCAAGGCCGCCGTCGGGGCGGCGCATGGCGCGGCGCTCGCCGCGCTCCACGAGGCGATGGCGACGCCCGGCGCCTACGATCCCGGGGCGCCGGCGGCGGGGCGGCGCGCGCTCCGCAACCGCGCGCTCGACCTTCTCGTCGCCACCGGCGAGGCCGACGCCTTCGCCCGCGCGGCGCGGCAGGTCGAGACCGCCGACAACATGACCGAGCGCGCGCCCGCGCTGACCCTGCTGGTCCACGCCGGCGCCCCGCAGGCCTCGGACGCGCTCGCCGCCTTCCGCGAGACGTGGAGGGACGACGCGCTGGTGATGGACAAGTGGTTCGCGATCCAGGCGACGGCGCCGGTTCCGGACGCGCTCGACCGCGTTCGGGCGCTGACGGAGGACCCCGCCTTCAACTGGCTCAACCCCAATCGCTTCCGATCGGTGGTGGGGGCGTTCGCGATGGGCAATCCGAGCCGGTTCCACGCGGCCGACGGGTCGGGCTACGCGTTCCTGACCGACTGGCTGGTCAAGCTCGACGCCCGCAACCCCCAGACCACCGCCCGCCTCGCCGGCGCCTTCGAGACCTGGCGGCGCTTCGACCCCGACCGGCAGGCGAAGATCCGCGCGGCGCTGGAGCGGCTGCGGGCCGCCGAGGGCCTGTCGAAGGACACGCGCGACATCGTGGACCGCATCCTGGCCGCCTGACGCGGCCGGAGCTTTGGACGCCCGGACCGGTCGAGGCGAAAGGAGCGCGGCCCGAGGGGGAACGGGAGAGACCCCCGGGGCCGCGCCCGGATCCTGCTCAAATATCCTTGTCGGGAAAGCCACGCTCCCGATCGGGGCGGCGGCGCGCGCCGCCCCTACGCGGACGGTTGAAAACCGCGCGCCGCCTCACTTGCCGACGAAACGGGCCACGTCGGCGAGCTCCAGCGGGTAGTAGTCGTCGTCGTCGATGACCTTGTGGAGGTCGAAATCCTCCAGGTAGCCCTCGCGGAACCAGGACCGCCGCTCCTTCGAGACGATCGGGTCGGGTCGCCAGTCCTTCTCGTGGAGGAAGCTGGTCGAGCAGAGGGTCAGCATGCCGCCGAACACCTCCATCAGCAGCGCCGAGCCGGTCGGGCCGAAGCGCTCGCCGCAGGTCTTCAGCTGCGATTCGCGCAGCAGGTAGTAGAAGAGCGGCGTGTTCTCGGCGAGGCGTTCGGCGCTCGCGTCGAGCCGGTCCCAGCCGCGGATGTCGTCCGTCTCCATGTCGCAGGGCGGGGTCGGGTAGCCCTTGGCCGCGAGCGCCGCGGCGACGGCCTGGCCGGAGGGCAGTCCGAGGCTGTTGCCCCGCAGGAGGTTGCGGAAGGCCAGCGCCCGGTCGTTGGGGTTGTTCGAGGGCACGACCGGCCGCGGCATGTTCTGGATCTCGTCGGCCAGCAGCGGGTCGAACGCCTTCGCCATGCGCGGGCGGTGATGCGGGTTCACCGGCAGCATCCAGCGCCAGTCCACGGCGAGCTGCTCGGGCAGCGGGCCGAAGCCGGTGGCGCCGAAGGCCTCGTCGAACAGCTCGACGTCGGTGAACTCGGCGTTGGCGGCGTACATCGAGCGCACCATGGTGTGCCCGACCCGGAACGCCGCGACCGAGAACTCCACCGGCATGGTCAGACGCCCATGCTTGTCGGGCGCGTAGCAGAGCGGGAACGGCTCGCCCTTCACGATCTTCTTCGCCGCGAACCTGAACACGTCGCGGTCGCAGATCCGCTTCAGGAAATCGAACAGGACGATCCACTGGTAGTGATAGCGCGCCTCCTTCTGCGCCTCTTCGAAGCGGTCGAAATGGGTCTTGGCGTTGTCGGCCACGACCCGCTCCTCGAACAGCTTGTTGTGGAAGCGCTGGAACAGGAGCTGCATCTGCGCGACGAAGATGTTCTCGTCGTTGCGCGGGTCGCCGATCAGCGCGACGCCGCCGGGCGAGCGGGCGAGGTCGAAGCCGTTCGGGTTGGTCGCGATGCGGCCGGGGCGGTCGGGGTCGTAGATGTGCGGGCTCGCCTCCGGCCCGAAGCCGTAGACGCAGTCGAGGTCGAGCGAGGCCGAGCGGATGTTCGGCAGTTTCGCCACCTCCGCCGCGCTCAGCGTCTCGCCGCGCAGGTCCGACGTGGTGTCGAGCGTCACGTCGTGGTCCACGAACTGCGCGAAGAAGATGTAGCCGGCTGGAATCCGGCTGTCGGGCGAACCGCCGTCGAAATCGTGCATAAGCCCACCGGGGCCGCCGATCACCGCGGCCTCCTCCTCGCTCACCGCCAGCGGCGCGAGGTCGGGAAACAGCTTCGAGAAATTGCCCACGGCGACATGGCCGCAGCCCTTCGCCTTCGCCATGCCGTGCCGGCAGGCGAGCCGGCGGGTGACGCTCAACGCTTCGTGCTTCATGGTAATGGCTCCTCCGCTTCCGGGACCGCCCAGCCGGCCGCCGTTCGCTAACCTCAGGGAACCGATCCCGCGCTCGGTGCGCTGTGGCGATTCGCACAACCCGGGCGTGCAGGGCGTTCGTTTGCTTTTCGCGCCCGGCTCCCGCAGGCTTCCGACAAAAGGGGGAGGGGATCGCCGATGACGACCGAGCCGAGCTTCCGCCAGTCCGTCGACATCATGTTCAACCGCGCCGTGGCGCTGATGGACCTGTCGCCGGGGCTGGAGGAGAAGATCCGCGTCTGCAACTCGACCTACACGGTGCGCTTCGGCGTGCGGCTGCGGGGGCGGATCCACACCTTCACCGGCTACCGGGCGGTCCATTCGGAGCATTGCGAGCCCGTGAAGGGCGGCATCCGCTACGCGCCGAACGTCAACCAGGACGAGGTCGAGGCGCTGGCCGCGCTGATGACCTACAAATGCGCGCTGGTGGAGACGCCGTTCGGCGGCTCGAAGGGCGGGCTCGCCATCGACCCGCGGGAGTGGGACGCGCACGAGCTGGAGCGCATCACCCGCCGCTTCGCCTACGAGCTGATCAAGCGCGACCTGATCCACCCCTCGCAGAACGTGCCCGCGCCCGACATGGGCACCGGCGAGCGCGAGATGGCCTGGATCGCCGACCAGTTCGCGCGGATGAACACCACCGAGATCGACGCCCGCGCCTGCGTCACCGGCAAGCCGCGCAACGCCGGCGGCATCGCGGGGCGCGTGGAGGCGACGGGGCGCGGCGTGCAATACGCGCTGCAGGAGTTCTTCCGCCACCCCGAGGACGTCGCGGCCGCGCGGATGGAGGGAAGCCTCGAGGGCAAGCGGGTCGTCGTGCAGGGCCTCGGCAACGTCGGCTACCACGCCGCGAAGTTCCTCAGCGAGGAGGACGGCGCGAAGGTGGTCTGCGTCATCGAGCGCGACGGCGCGGTGACCAACCCGGACGGGCTCGACGTCGAGCGCGTCAAGCGGCATCTCGTCGAGACCGGCGGCGTGCGCGACTGCGGCTGCGGCGCCTACACCCCCGACGGCCTCGCGGCGCTGGAGACGCCCTGCGACATCCTCGTGCCCGCCGCGTTCGAAGGCGTGATCAATCTCGACAACGCCGACCGGATCGACGCCCGTCTGGTGATCGAGGCCGCGAACGGCCCCGTCACCGCCGGCGCCGACGACGTGCTGCGCAAGAAGGGGATCGTCATCGTCCCCGACATGTACGCCAACGCCGGCGGCGTGACGGTCTCCTATTTCGAATGGGTCAAGAATCTCAGCCACATCCGCTTCGGGCGGATGCAGCGCCGGCAGGAGGAGGCGCGCCATCAGATGCTGATCGCCGAGCTCGAGCGCCTCACCGGCGGGACGGTGAGCCCGAGCTTCGCCGAGCGCTACGTCAAGGGCGCGGACGAGCTGACGCTGGTCCGCTCCGGCCTCGACGACACCATGCGCGGCGCCTACCAGTCGATGCGCGAGGTCTGGCGGTCCCGCGACGACGTGCCGGATCTGCGGACGGCGGCCTATGTGGTCTCCATCGGCCGCGTGGCGTCTAGCTACCAGTCGCTCGGGCTCTGATCGCCGCAGGCCGCGGCCCTTTGACCTCGGTCAAGGCGGCGCCAAGGCGCCGCTTGCTAATCCCGACCCTATCGCTCAGATAATGGCGATAGTGACAGCGGGAGCCGCGCCTGAGATGCCCAACGCCGCCGCCCTGAGCGTCGAGACGCCGGCCTTCGGAGCCGACCGGATTGCAGCCTTTCCGGTCCGGACGCCGGAGCCCGTCGCGGCGCCGCCGCTTTCGTCCGCCGACCGCGCGCTGCTCGAGACCCTGCGGGGCTTCGCGCGCGACGCGCAGCTTTCCGGCGCGCTCGACCTGCATCACGTCTGCAGCCTCATCGAGCCGGGCGGCCTGCGCGAACACGGACGCGCGCTGCTCCGCGCGCTCGACGTCCTCTCGGCGCGGCCGCTGGTGTTTCATCCGCGCGGCGCCGAGGAGGCCGGCTTCGACGAACTCTGGCTGTTGCGCCTCGTCCGCGCGCTCCAGGCGGGCGATTCGGCGAGCGCCCGGCTGCTGATCGGCGGTCGCGTGCCGCGGTCCGGTCGGCGCGTCGTCGCCTGGCTCGCCCGCGCCTTCGCCGAGAGGGCCGCTCTGGACTTTGGAATGATTCCAGACTAACTGAGCCGCCAACGTTCACGACCCCAGCCCAGGAGACCGGGATGAGCAACGTCGCCACCAAGCTCGCGCCGAACGCGCTCGAGGAGATCGTCGAGGGCCTGACGCAGGCGATCGCCGAGATCTCGGTCGAGACGATGAAGGCGCAGAACTACCACTGGAACGTCACCGGCATGGCCTTCGGCCCGCTGCACGACCTGTTCCAGAAGATGTACGAGGACCATTTCGAGGCGCAGGACGACCTCGCCGAGCGCGTGAAGGCCCTCGGCGCCCATGCGACCGGCCGCTACGACGCGTTCCTCAAGCGCTCGAAGATCAGCGAGTGCGAGAAGGACGGCGACATTCCCGCCGAGACGATGGTCGCGAACCTCGCCGCGGATCAGGAGACCATCGCCGGCACGCTGAACGCGCTGGCGGATCTCGCCGAAAAGCACGGCGACATGATCACCAACGACATCGCCATCGAGCGCGCCACCGCGCACGAGAAGTTCGCCTGGATGCTCCGCTCGCATCTGAAGTAAGGCGCGCGTTTCTTCGCGAAACCGACAGGACGCCGCCCGCCTCGGGCGGCGTCGATTTTTGTGCGCCGCGGGAGGATTCATCCCCGCCATGCGCCTGCGACGGATTGACTGGGGATCGGTTACGCTAGATTGCGTGAGAGCGCCTTACGCGTCCGGAGCCCGTTCATGCGACCGATCACGCATCTCGCAGCGCTGACGCTCGCCGTCGCCGCCGCCCTTCCCGCCGCCGCCCAGCCGCGCGCGGCCGGCGTCGTCGTGGACCGAGTCGAGGAGCGGCAGGTCGCCGAGACGGTGCCGATCCTCGGCCGGCTCGTCGCCGCCACGCGCTCCGTCGTCGCCGCCCGCGTCGCGGGGATCGTGGACGCCGTGCCGATCGAGGTCGGCGATCGCGTCGAGCGGGGCGACGTGCTCGCGCACATCGACGCGGAGCGGCTGGAGCTCGAACACGCCATCGCCGAGACCGCCGTCGAACAGGCGCGCGCCGACCTGGAGGCGGCCGAGGCGGACGTGGCGCTGGCGCAGCAGGCGCTCGACCGCATCGCGCGGCTTCAGGGTTCGGGCGCGTTCAGCCAGGGGGCCTTCGACGACCGCACCAGCGAACTGGCGCGCGCCCGGTCGCGGGCCGGCGCCTATCGCGCGGCGGTCTCCCGCGCCGAGGCGCAGCTCGCGCTCGCGCAGTACGATCTCGACTACGCCGAGATCCGGGCGCCCTTCGCCGGCGCCGTCATCGCGAAGTCCGCGCAGCCGGGCGCCTATCTCAACGCCGGCGCGGCGGTCGCGACGCTGCTCGATGTCGGCGATCTCGAGGTCGAGGCCGACATCCCGACCGAGTTCGTGGACGGGCTCGAGAAGGGGATGGTGCTCTCCGCGATCATCGGGCGCGAGGCGGTGACCGACGCCACCGTGCGCGCGGTGGTTCCGGAAGAGGCGATGATGACCCGCACCCGCCCGGTGCGCTTCGCCGTGGATCTGAACGGCCTGACCGACCGGCTCGCGGCCGGCCAGTCGGTGACGCTGCGCGTGCCCGCCGCCGAGGCGCGCGAGGCGCTGACCGTCGCGAAGGACGCGGTCATTCAGTCGCCGAACGGCTGGCTCGTCTATGTCGCGGCCGACGGCGTCGCGCAGCCCCGCGTGATCGAGATCGGCGCGTCCTCGGGCGACCGGCTCGAGGTGCTCTCGGGCCTCGGCCCCGGAGACTACGTGGTGATCCGCGGCAACGAGCGGCTCCGCCCCGGCCAGCCCATCGACGCGCGGCTGCCGAACGGCGACCAGATCGGCGAGGGCTGAGCCTTGGACATCATCCGCGTCGCCATCGAACGGCCGATCGCCGTCATCGCCGCCGTGGCGATGGCGCTGATGTTCGGCGCCGTCGCGATCACCCGAATCCCGATCCAGCTCGCGCCCGACGTGCGCAAGCCGATCATCCAGGTCGAGACGAGCTGGCCCGGCGCCGCGCCGGCGGAGATCGAGCGCGAGATCGTCAACCCGCAGGAGGAGCAGCTCAAGGGGCTCGACGGGCTCGAGACGATGATCTCCTCCTCCGAGACGGGGCAGGCGGAGATCACGCTGGAGTTCGCGATCGGCACCAACATGGACAGGTCGCTCCTGCTCGTGTCGAACCGCCTCGACCGAGTCTCGGGCTATCCGGCCGAGGCGTCCGAGCCGACGCTCTCGACCTCCGGCTCCGACGACAACCCCATCGCCTGGCTCATCCTCACCCGCCTGCCGGGCAACGAGACGCCGATCCAGCACTTCGGCGACTTCGTCGACAACGTGGTGAAGGAGCGGATCGAGCGCGTCGACGGCGTGTCGGCCGTGAACTTTTTCGGCGGCGTCGAGCGCGAGCTCCAGATCATCATCGACCCGGAGCGTCTCGCCCAGTTCCGCCTGACGATCCCGCAGGTCGTGAACCGGCTGCGCGAGGAGTCCCTCTCCGTCTCCGCCGGCGACGTCGAGGAGGGCAAGCGCCGCTACGTCGTCCGCGCGGAGGGCGAGCTGAACGAGATCCGCGCGATCGAGGAGGTGGTGCTCCGCAGCGCCGCCGACGACACCGGCGTCAGCTTCGGGCGCGTGCGGGTCAGCGACGTGGCCGACGTGCGCTTCGGCTACAAGGAGCCGCGTGCGCGCATCCGCTTCAAGGGCCAGCCCGCCATCGCCGTGAACGCTGTGCGCGAGACCGGCGCGAACGTCATCGCCACGATGGAGGGCATCCGTCAGGCGCTGGACGAGCTGAACGCGGAGGAGATCCCGCGGGCGGGGCTGCGCTTCGAACAGGTCTATGACGAGACCGTCTACATCAACTCCGCCATCGACCTCGTGATCCAGAACATCTGGGTCGGCGGCCTGCTGGCGGCCGCCGTGCTGATGCTGTTCCTGCGCTCGCCGCGGGCGACGCTGGTGATTTCGCTCGCGATCCCGGTGTCGATCGTCGCGAGCTTCGTCGCCATGGCGGCGCTCGGGCGGACCCTGAACGTGATCTCGCTCGCCGGCATCGCCTTCGCGGTCGGCATGGTGGTGGACGCCGCGATCGTGGTGCTGGAGAACATCTATCGCCTGCGCCAGGAGGGCAAGAGCGCCGCGGAGGCCTCCTATCTCGGGGCGAAGCAGGTCTGGGGCGCGATCCTCGTCTCGGCGCTGACGACGGTGATGGTGTTCATCCCGATCCTCGTGATGGAGCTCGAGGCGGGACAGCTGTTCCGCGACATCGCGGTGGCGATCTCGGTCTCGGTCATGCTGTCGCTGCTCGTCGCGGTGACGGTGATCCCCGCGCTCTCGAGCCGGCTGCTCGGCCGCGGGAAGGCCAAGCTGTCGGTGACGCCGCTGCCGGTGATCGACCATTTCGGGCGCGCCTTCGGCTGGGCGGTCTCGGCCTATGCGCGGATCACCGTGCGCAACCGCTTCGTCGGGCTGGTCTCGGTCGTCGTGATCGCGGGCGGCGCGCTGGTGGGCGCGGCGGCCTTCCTGCCGAAGCTCGAATACCTGCCCGAGGGCAACCGCAACCTCGTCTTCGGCATCCTGATCCCGCCGCCGGGCTACAATCTTGACACCACCTTCACCATCGCGGAGCGGATCGAGCAGGTCGCGCGGCCGCTCTGGGAGAAGGAGTCGAGCGCGCCGGGCGAGCCGCCCGCCATCGACGGCTTCTTCTTCGTCGCGACGCCGGGCCAGAGCTTCGTCGGGGCCTCGGCGGTGGACCCGCAGGGCGCCTCCGAGCTGATCCCGGTGCTGTCGCGCCCGATCTTCGCGGAGCCCGGCACCTTCGGCTTCATGACGCAGCCCTCGCTGTTCGGGCGCGGCGTCGGCGGCGGGCGCGCGATCGAACTCAACGTCTCGGGGCCCGATCTCGAGCGCATCCTCGGCGTCGCGGTCCGCGCCGCGGGCAAGCTCTCGCAGGTGATGCCGCGCGAGGAGGGGCACCAGTTCCGGCCGCTGCCGGGCCTTGAGCTCGGGGCGCCCGAGGTGCGGCTCGCGCCCGACCGGGTGCGGCTCGCCGACGCCGGCGTGTCGGCCTCCGTGCTCGGCGCGACGCTCGACGCCTACAACGACGGCCTGCGCGTCGACGAGGTGACGGTGGACGGCGAGCGCATCGACCTGACGCTGATGGGCGACGTCGAGCGCAGCCGCGCCCAGCGCACGCAGGACATCGGGAGCTTCCCGGTCGTGACGCCCTCGGGGCGGATCGTGCCCGTCTCGGCGCTTTCCGACGTGCGCCTGACCGCCGGACCCACCGAGATCCGCCACCGCGAGCGGGTGCGGACGGTGACGCTCGAAGTGCGCCCCTCCGCCGCCCTGCCGCTGGAGCGGGCGATGGAGATCCTGCAGGACGACGTGATCGCGCCGCTGCAGGCGGAGGGCGTGCCGGAGGGCGTGCGCTTCTCGCTGAGCGGCACCGCCGACCAGCTGACGCAGACCTGGAACGCGATCCAGATCAACCTCGCGCTTGCGATGGTGATCGTGTTTCTTGTGATGGCCGTGCTGTTCGAGAGCTTCATTCTGCCGCTGGTCATCATGATCTCGGTGCCGGTGGCGGCGGCGGGCGGAGTCGGCGGGCTGGCGGTGCTGAACCTCTATCAGGCGCAGCCGCTCGACATGCTGACGCTGCTCGGCTTCGTGATCCTCGTCGGCATCGTCGTGAACAACGCGATCCTCCTCGTGCACCAGTCGCTCTACCATCTGCGCGAGGAAGGGATGGGCGTCGAGGCCTCGATCCTCGAGGCGACCCGGAACCGTGTCCGGCCCATCTTCATGTCGACGCTGACCTCGGTCGTCGGGATGCTGCCGCTCGTGCTCTTTCCCGGCGCCGGATCGGAGCTCTACCGCGGTCTCGGCTCGGTCGTCGTCGGGGGGCTCGCGCTCTCGGCGGTGCTCACGCTGCTGATCGTGCCGCCGCTGCTGCGCCTGACCATGGTCGCGCCGCGCCGGCTCGCGGCCGAAGACGCGGGCGCCCGCGTGAGCGTGGGAGCGCCTGCGGCGACCCCGGCCGAGTAGGGCGAGGGGTCCGACGCGCGCCGGCGGCGCGAGCGCTCTCCGGCTTCCGCCGTCGGCGCGACCCGCGCGCGCCGGCGGCGGTTCGGTCGCCCGGCCCGTCGCGCGCGGGGCTCCCCCGCGGACCGCGGGCCTCGCCCGACCGAGGCGCGTTGACACGCCGCCGCCGC
>AACY020533988.1_pt1 | contig 31855 bp, 29 predicted proteins | sample 267378 | NCBI WGS metagenome assembly AACY02 (sample SAMN02954345, study PRJNA13694) | marine metagenome | biome: aquatic; feature: ocean; material: water; isolation source: isolated as part of a large dataset composed predominantly from surface... | reverse complement strand
AACTTGTGAGAAGATGTCGCCTGGTTCCGCCTCAATAAGTGTTTTGAGATATTCAGGATCCACGCCCGGCAGTCTGGTAACCACATCGAAATTGCCAAAGGTATATTGTTGCCCCTCAATGATGGTGAAAACGATGCTGAATGCTTCCTCATCATCACTGATGCGCACAAATGCAGGGTCTACGGTCACGTCGGCGTAGCCATTGGCGCGATAAAATTGCACGATCTTCTCCCGATCAACCGCCAGCCTATCTTGGTCATAGACCGCGGCAGCGGAAAACAAGGAGCGCAGAAATGAGTATTCTTCGCTTAAAATTTCACCACGCAGGTCACCATCGTCAAATGCTTCATTGCCGACAAAACCAATATTTTCGATGTAGGTCTTTTCTCCCTCAAACACCTCAAACACAACATCTACGCGATTTTGGTCGCGCTGTATGATCTTGGGGTCAACCTTCGCGGCGTAACGGCCAGATCTTTGATATAGGTTAAGGATCCGACGGGCATCAGATTCAGCCTTGCTTGGGGTGAAGACCGTGCGCTCCCTAAGGGTCAATTCCGCCTCTAATTCTTCGGTCTTTAAGGCGTCATTGCCCTCAAAAAAGATGCGGCTCACGATAGGGTTTTCGGCTATTTGTATCCGAACACGACCATTTTCTTCCGTGATGCGAACATCTTGAAACAAGCCAGTATCAAATAGTCTCTTCACGGCGTCATTGAGGATGACATCATCAACATTGTCCCCAACCATGACGGGGAAATAAGCAGTCACGGTGGATGCATCCACACGCTCATTACCAACAACATCAATCGAGGTAACCACGGCGGCATGTGTCGGAGCAGCAGCGAGAAGGAGGATTATGGACGCAACCCACTGATTTTTCATGAATTTTAATAGCCGCATGTTGTGCCTCAGAAAATGGAGAGGAATTGCAAGTCGTTAAATGTTGCGAAGACCATCAGGAAAAGCACCAAGGCGATACCTATCCTAGCGCCAATCTCCTGGATGCGTTCAGAGACGGGACGGCCTGTCACAGCCTCTACCCCATAATACATTAAATGCCCGCCGTCCAAGATTGGTAAAGGAAATAGGTTAATAAGGCCAATCGACGTTGAAAGAAGCGCGACCAAATTTATCAAAGGCAAGATGCCATTCTCAGCAACCTCACCGGAAATCGTCGCAATACGAATAGGACCACCGATCTGATCGGCACTTTCCTTGCCCGTGATAACCCGGCCCAGATAATCAAGCGTGGTGGTGATGATAAACCAAGTGCGCTCGACACCCTTGCCAAGTGCTTCAAAGATGCCGGCACGCTCCGGCTCAATACCATCAGTAATGTCTGGGTTATGCTGAAGCCCAATTCGATAAATCCGCCCCCTGGTGGCGCCCTCACCCACCTCAACTGCTTCTGGTGTGACTGTTAAATCTAGCGAAAGACCGCCGCGCGCAACGGTCATGTCCAAGGGGTCAGCGCCTGCGCCCATGATGCGCTGGGAAACATCAGCAAAAGTTTCCACCGCACTGCCATCCACATGGGTGATGATGTCCCCGATCATAAAACCAGCACGTTCCGCAGGGGAATTCTCCTGAACACCATCAACGCGCGGGGGAAGCTTCACTTCGCCATAGGCAAAAGCCATCACCGCAAAAATCACAATGGAGAGAATGAAATTGGCAAATGGACCCGCAGCAACCGTGGCAGCCCTGGCCGCAAGGCTTGCCGATTGAAATGAGCCCGCCACATCCTCCATGCCGGGCCGCGCGCTTGCCGGATCACGATCGCCAATAAATTTGACATAACCGCCAAGAGGAAGAGCCGCGACCCGCCAACGGGTGCCGGCACGGTCATTAAAGCCAAAAAGCTCTGGCCCAAAACCAATGGAAAATGCTTCCGCGCCAATCCCGCACCAACGGCCAACCAAATAATGACCAAGCTCATGCACGAAGACCACGATCGTAAGTACCACCAGAAAAGGGATAATAATGCCGAGCAAATCCATGAATTCTAAACCTTTTTTACCCAGTTATGAACGAGCTTTCGCGTGGCTTCGTCTAATAAAAGAACCTCTTCCACGGTCACGCAATCAGATGCAAGCCATTGCGCCAATTCAGCCGAGCCAAGGGCCCTATCAACCAGTGATGGAATGTCCAAAAAGCCAATATGCCCCGCCAAAAATAAGCCGACGGCCACCTCATTGGCCGCATTAAGGATGTTGGGTGCCCCCCTGCCATGCGCAAGAGCCTGCCGCGCCAAGGCAAAACAAGGGTATCTCTTTTCATCAACCGGGTATAACGACAATTGGCCCTCACGCATGATGTCCAGCAAATTCTGCCCGCCAGAAAGCCGTTTGTCCCCCGACATTGCGTACCTAATTGGGACCTGCATGTTGGTCTCAGAAAGATGTGCGAGGCAGCTTCCGTCAACCATTTCGACAAGCCCATGAATGATGGATTGGGGATGGATTACTGCCTGCAATTGATCATGCGATACGGGGAAAAAATATGCTGCCTCAATCAATTCAAGGCCTTTGTTCATCATGGTGGCGGAATCAACGGAGATCTTTGCCCCCATGGACCAGTTGGGGTGCTTCACCGCCTGTTCAGGTGTGATGGATGAAAAATCCTGGAGAGGAAGTTCCCTGAACGGCCCCCCGGAGGCCGTGATGGTGATACGTGTCACATCTTGATATTTTTTCCCCTCCAGCAATTGGTAAATCGCATTATGCTCGCTATCCACGGGCATGACATGACAACCTGAGCGTTCTGCATTTGCGTGAAGAAGGTGCCCGCCGCAAACAATGGACTCCTTATTGGCCAGGCATAATCGCATGGGTTTTGTGGCAAGGCGCAAGGCAAGTTCCAAGCCCGCCGCACCAACCAAGGCGTGCATGGCAACATCCAAACTTTGATCCGCCGCCTCGAGCAGGGCCTGGCGGCCAACATTCAATTGGGTTCCATATTTTTGGGCAACCGATAAAAGTTCATTGGCGGGTTTTTCCTCAATGACTGCAATGGCAGGCTGAAATTCTTCAATAAGTTCGGCCAATTTTTGCTGTTGGGAACGGGCGGTGAGAACAACCACGCGAAACTCTTCAGGATGGTCACGTATGACGGCCAAGGTGGATTGCCCGATGGAGCCAGTGGCACCAAAAATTCCAAGATTTTTCATCATGCTATTTCCAAATAAACAAGCAACCACAACAAAGGTGCCGACACCACGATGCCATCAACACGATCCAGCAGTCCGCCATGGCCTGGGATAAAACTTGAGGAATCCTTTTGGCCATAAAAGCGTTTAAAAAAGCTTTCGAGAAGATCACCCATGATGCTCGCCAAGGCAAGAATGGCAGAAACCAACAGGCAAGAGCCCACATCATAACCAAGAACACATAGAATATATCCCCCGAGCAGGCCCGCGGCAAAACCAGCAACAGCCCCTGCCCAGGTTTTGGATGGGGATATCGAGGGCCATAATTTGGGTCCGCCAATAAGCCTGCCACCCAGATAAGCGAAGGTATCTGCGCACCAAACAACGACCATCAGGATCAACAAAAGGGAAAAGCCTTTCGTGGGCTCGCCCCTCAGGGAGATCAGGGCCAAGGCCGGGATGGTGATGTAGGCATAACCCATGACGTGAACTTGTCGGCGGTTTGGTTGGGCAAAGAATATAAGGAACAAAGCCCCAATTGGCCAAAGAACCAAACTGAGTTGCATGTTGGAGACCGAAACCGCCACCACAAGCGCCACAACAAAGACCAATGGCGCCATGGGCCCACGCTGTGAAATTGATGTCACTGAGGACCATTCAAGCGCCATGACACAGGCCATGGCCAACACCAACCCATGAAATAATGCGCCGCCAACATATAATGAAGACACGGCCAACGGAACCATCACCAGGGCGGATAAGGCCCGCAACACAAATTCCCTGGTGATAAATTGATCCACCAATTTAGCCTGATGAAGCCAAACTGCTTACGCCGCCAAAGCGCCGCTCACGGCCAAGATATTGTTCCACGGCATGATCAAAATCAGATTCCTTGAAATCCGGCCATAATGTGGGAACAAACACAAATTCACTGTAAGCCGCCTGCCAAAGCAAGAAATTCGATAGCCGTTGCTCGCCAGATGTTCTGATAATCAATTCGGGGTCTGGCACATCTGGTTGATATCGATTGGCTGAAATCAAATCCTCATCAATATCAGAAATTTGAATATCCCCAGCCGCCACCAAGGCAGAAATTTTGCGCACAGCTGAGACAATTTCACGGCGCCCACCATAATCCACCGCCACACACAAATGGAGCGCGTCATTATGACGAGAGCTATCTGTGACCTGATCCATTTTCTTCAACAAATTTGGTGCAATGCGCTGGCGCTCACCTAGAAATCGAATGCGGGCACCCTCATCGATAAGCTCCTTGGCTTTGTGATCTATGTAATGATCCAAGAGGCCAAAGACGGTGGATATTTCATCATTTGGTCTGCGCCAATTTTCTGAGGAAAAAGCGTATAAAGTTACGTATTTCACACCATGGCGGCGCGCAGCATTCAACGCTTCCCCCACAGCATTCGCACCACGACGGTGGCCAGCAGATCGGGGTAGATTTCGCGCCTTTGCCCAGCGCCCATTGCCGTCCATGATGATGCCGACATGGCGCAATTTTTTGCTTTCCCCTGACATGGTTCAGACCTGCATGATTTCCTTTTCTTTGGAAGCCAGCATTTCATCGACCTTACCAATAAATTTGTCGGTAAGATTTTGAATGTCGTCTGAGTGCGCCTTCTGTTCATCCTGGGAGATGTCGCCATCTTTTTCCATTTTCTTCAACTTATCCATGCCATCACGACGAACATTGCGGATGGCCACACGCGCGGATTCGGCATATTTGGCAGCTACTTTGGTAAGTTCCCGGCGACGCTCTTCATTGAGGTCAGGAAGTGGGATGCGGATGAGGGTGCCATCAACCGCCGGGTTGAGGCCAAGGCCAGAATTGCGGATGGCCTTATCGACGGCAGAGACCATGCCTTTATCCCAAACAGAGACGGCCAGCATGCGTGGTTCCGGCACAGAAATCGTCCCAACCTGGTTCAGGGGCATGGCTGAGCCGTAAGCCTCAACCATCACCGGCTCCAAAATCCCAACAGAGGCGCGACCTGTCCGAAGTGTGCCCATTTCTGTTGTCATGGAAGACAAAGCCCCATCCATGCGTCGCTCATAATCGGCCAGTTCAAATTCGTTGCTCATTCGTCACCTCTAATAACAGTTGCCCGACCCTCACCGGCCAGCACACGCCTGAACCCGCCAGCCTCGTGAATATTGAAAACCAAAATAGGCAAGTCATTCTCGCGGGCCAATGATATCGCGGAAGTATCCATGACGCGGAGGTCCCTTGCAAGAACCTCCATGTAACCTAGCGACTCATAACGCGCTGCGGTTTTGTCCGTCTTAGGGTCAGCTGAATACACCCCATCAACCTGTGTGCCTTTAAGCAAGGCATCACATCCCATTTCCACGGCGCGCAAGGTGGCAGCCGTGTCGGTTGTGAAGAATGGGTTGCCAGTACCGGCAGCAAAGATAACCACCCGCCCCTTTTCCATATGGCGGATGGCACGGCGGCGCACATAAGGCTCGCAAACGGTTGTCATGGGAATGGCGGAAAGCACCCTCGTGTCGGCACCAATATTTTCCAACGCATTTTGCATGGCCAAGGCATTCATGACCGTGGCCAGCATGCCCATGTAATCAGCACTTGCTCGCTCCATGCCCTTGGCAGCAGCGGAAAGGCCACGGAATATATTCCCACCACCGATAACGAGGCACACCTCATATTCCGCAGCATTTGCCTCGGCCACTTCCCGGGCAATTCGGTCCACGGTGGCAAGATCGAGACCATATTGGCCATCACCCATAAGGGCCTCGCCGGAAATCTTCAGTAGAACCCGACGATATGCCATCAAGTCTCTCCCTTGAACCTAAAACCCAACAACCGCCTTAGGCACCCGCAGTTGCAGCAACTTCCGCAGCGAAATCAGTTTCTTCTTTCTCAACACCTTCGCCCAAAGCAAAGCGAACGAACGAAGAGAGCGTGATGTCACCACCCAGTTCTTTGCCAGCAATCTGAAGCGCCTTCTCGACACTATTCTCACCGTCAATCACAAAGGTCTGCTTGGCCAAGCAAATTTCCTCATAGAATTTGCGGATCCGACCTTCGATCATTTTCTCGATCACATTGTCTGGCTTGCCAGATTGACGCGCTTGCTCCGTGAGCACTTCACGTTCCCGACTGATCATGTCGGCAGGTACTTCTTCGGGCTCAACGCAAACAGGGGACGTGGCCGCCACATGCATGGCCACTTGCTTGGCTAGGGCGCCAACTTCCTCACGCTTGTCGCCCGCATAGTTAAGAGCAACAGCAACACCAATTTTGCCCATATCGCCGACAACCGCATTATGTACATAGACACCAAAGATGCAGCCGTCATGTTCCAGGCTTGCCATCCGGCGGAATTGGAGATTTTCACCAATAGAGCCAACATGCTCGCTCACGATCTCGTCAACGGACTTATCCGAGCCAGGATATGTGGATGCGCCGACAGAGTCACGGTCACCACCCATATTAAGCGCCACCTCACCGATGGTTGACACAAGCTTCTGGAAATCCTCATTTCGGGCAACGAAATCTGTCTCGGAATTTACCTCGACCAGGACCGCGCGTTGGTCGTTATTCATGACAGCAATAAGGCCCTCCGCAGCAGCCCGACCGGCTTTCTTTGCTGCTTTTGACAAGCCTTTTGCGCGAAGCCAGTCAATGGCCGCTTCCATGTCCCCATCGGTCTCATTGAGGGCCGTTTTGCAATCCATCATGCCTGCGCCGGTTTGTTCGCGCAGTTCTTTCACCAGCGCAGCTGTAATCTGAGCCATCATGCCACCTATTCAAGTTAAGAAAAGTATAAAAAAGAACACCGCCGGAGCGTTAGAACAAAACACACCGGCGGCGCAACAAAGTTTCACAATTTTGTTGCCCCTGTGGGCAAGTTATTAGGAAGAAGCTGGGGTTTCTTCGGCCGTTGCCGCAACAGCTTCAGGCCCTGACGTGACCTTGGGGTCTTCCGTGGGGATTTCAACATGAAGATCCTCCGCCGCACCAAGATCAACCCCAGCACTTACATTGGCTTGCTCCAGGCCATCGAGGATCGCTTTGGAAAACAAATCACAATAAAGAGCAATGGCACGCGACGCATCATCATTGCCAGGAATAGGATAATCGATGTTTGTTGGGTCGCAGTTGGAATCAAGAATGGCCACGACAGGGATACGTAGCTTGCGTGCCTCTTGGATGGCAAGGCTCTCTTTGTTGGTATCAATGACAATGATCATGTCGGGAACACCGCCCATGTCTTTGATGCCGCCCAGAGACAATTCGAGCTTCGACAATTCACGATCTAGCTTAAGGCGTTCCTTCTTGGTGAGCCCCTTTGCGCCATCGGATAGTTGTTCCGTGAGCTGGCGAAGACGCTGGATCGAATGAGAAATGGTCTTCCAGTTGGTCAGCGTGCCACCCAACCAACGATGGTTGATAAAATATTGCGCTGACGAACGAGCTGCTTCGGCAATTGGCTCTGCAGCTTGACGTTTGGTGCCAACAAACAGCACACGACCGCCGCCTGCCACGACATCGCGGATCGCAGTCAAAGCATCATTAAGCAGTGGGACTGTTTGCGTGAGGTCAAGAATGTGGACGTTGTTGCGATCCCCGTAGATATAAGAGGACATCAGTGGGTTCCAGCGATGTTTCTGGTGACCAAAGTGCACACCAGCTTCCAAAAGCTGGCGCATAGAGAATTCAGGTAAAGCCATTTTTCAATCCTTAGTTTACCGGTTGGACCACCGCAGACCTACCCGGACTAAGCCGGTACCGGAGGGCAAATGCCATCGCCTGCGTGCGGAATGGATGCGTGCCTACCCAAATGACCAAGAAAACACAAGGTCATATCGATTTTTAGCGCTCACCGACTGATTGAACCCCATGCAGTGACGCAATCGCCTGCCTTGTTCGCATGTTAATAGTGAACGAACCAGGAAGTTGATAAGTTGCATCACAAAGATCGCTCATGCAGCGAAGTTTCAAAAATACTTCACAACGTCCCGGCTCAAGAATTTGACGCAACTCTTTGATAGAATTGCTGTTATTAATTGATACAACAATTCGTTGCGCAGTCCTTCTTGCCTGCTGTTCGGCATTGCGAAGCGATTCAGCGCGCACGCGCATGCGGCCTTCCTCATCCTCCACATGAACCATCATGAAAAGCACCTCACCAGGACGAACAAGCTGCCGGCTTTTTTCCCAAATTTCTGAGAACACGGCCACTTCAAAGCTGCCGATCCGATCGCTTAACTTCACAATGCCAAATTTACCACGCGACCCAGACAATTCCCGAACGGCCACCACCATGCCAGCCACAAGACCGCGGGTGGGTTTTTCTTTCGCGCGCTCCTCGAGCGAAAAATATGTGCAGGCACCTTCTTCGTCCAATTGCTCGGCATAAGCATCAAGCGGGTGGCCTGACAAAAAGAAACCAATAGCATGTTGTTCCACGTCCAAAAGTTCAAAAGACGTTAATTCTCGTGCCGGGCTACGGATCACCATCATGGGATCTATCTCTTCATCACCAAACATGGACCCCTGGCACAAATGAGAGTCACTTTTGCGGCGTGAAGCTTCAGCAAAGATACCATCCACGGAACCAAGAAGCGCGGCCCGAGAGGAATGAAGGCTGTCAAAAGCGCCTGATTTCACAAGGAATTCAAACGCGCGTTTGTTCATTTGCTCAGGGTCTAATCTCTTAATGAAATCACCCATGTTGGCAAATGGACCATTTTTCTCTCGCTCACCGACGAGCCAATGGACAACGCTGGAACCAACATTGCGAACGGCCCCAAGAGCGTAACGTATGGCCCCATTTTCCGGCGCAAAGTCATGGAATGATTTGTTAATATCCGGCGGCAATAATGAGAAACCAAGAGACAGCACATCATCGCGGAATGAGCTTAATTTCTCGGTATTTCCCATGTCGAGCGTCATGAGCGCGGCGAGAAATTCGAGCGGATGGTTGGCTTTCAAATAGGCTGTTTGATAGGCAACATAAGCATAAGCAGCGGCATGAGATTTGTTGAAACCATAGCCCGCAAATTTCTCAACCATGGTAAAAATATAGCGGGCTTGGTTGGTGTCGATGTCGTTGGCTTTGGCACCCTTGATAAACTTGACCTGCTCTTGCTCCATCACGTCTTTTTTCTTCTTGCCCATGGCCCTTCTGAGAAGGTCCGCCTCGCCAAGGCTATAGCCAGACATGGTTTGGGCAATTTGCATCACCTGCTCCTGGTAAATGATCACCCCATAAGTTTCTTTCAGGATTGGCTCCAAGACAGGATGCAAGTAATCGGGCTCAGCTCTTCCCATTTTGCAATCGATATAACGCGGGATATTGTCCATCGGACCAGGCCTGTAGAGGGCCACCAACGCAATCAGGTCCTCAAGACAATCCGGTTTCATTTTCCTCAGCACATCACGCATGCCGGCGGATTCCAATTGGAACACCCCGGTGGAGTGCCCCTCACCCAACATTGCAAATGTTTTTGGGTCACCCATGGGGAGGTTATCGACATCGATGTCATGCCCTGCATAACGTATGAGGGACACCGCTTTTTGGATCACCGTGAGTGTTTTTAAGCCCAAAAAATCAAATTTAACCAAGCCCGCGCGCTCGGCCCAATTCATGTTGAATTGGGTGACGGGCATGTCGGATTTTGGGTCACGGTAGAGGGGTATAAGCTGTTTTAACGGGCGATCACCAATGACCACACCCGCGGCATGGGTTGATGCATGACGATATAGCCCCTCAAGCTGTAGCGAGATGTCAAATAAGCGCTTTGATTGATCATCACGGTCGCGCTCAATGCGCAGCAAATCCTCAGAATCCAACGCCTCCTGCAGGGTGACGGGGTTGGCCGGGTTGTTGGGCACAAGCTTACAAATCCTGTCGACCTGTCCATAGGGCATGCCAATCACCCGCCCCACATCTCGGAGCACCGCCCGGGCCTGCAACTTACCGAAGGTGATGATTTGGGCCACCTGATTGCGGCCATATCGCTCTTGCACATAGCTGATGACTTCATCTCGCCGATCTTGGCAAAAATCGATATCAAAATCGGGCATGGAGCGACGTTCAGGATTAAGAAAACGCTCAAAAAGAAGCCCAAATTGCAAAGGATCAAGATCCGTGATGGTAAGTGCCCATGCCACCAGGGAACCCGCACCAGAACCCCTACCAGGACCAACAGGGATGTCTTTGGCCTTCGCCCATTTGATGAAATCAGACACAATGAGGAAATAGCCCGAGAAACCTTTATCCTGAATAATGGCCAATTCATGCCTCATGCGGGCATCGTAAGCATCTCTATCAACAACATCATTTTTTTGCGCCAATCTCTGGGCGAGCCCGTCCCACGCTTGCCGGGCCAGCTCGTCATTTTCTGCGTCGACGCCACCTTTCACAAAGCGCGGCAAAATCGGCGAATGCTCTTTGGGAAAGAAACCACAACTGGCGGCAATCAAAACGCTATTTTCAATGGCCTCCGGCAAATCAGAGAATAGATCAGCCATTTCATCAGCGCTGCGAAAATAATGGCGTGGGGCCAAACGATCACGGCTTCCATCTTCAACATACTCACCCCTGGCAATGCAGCGCAAAGCGTCATGAGCATCATGAGCCAGAGGTTCGTCATAAAAGACGTCATTGGTTGCAACCAAGGGAAGTGCGTATTTATAGGCAACATCGAGAAGTGCTTTCTCCACCTCACCTTCACCCACACGGTCGACCCGCTGCAGCTCCACGAATAAGGAAGATGGGGCCAGCTCTGACAGCGTTAACAAATAATGATCCAACTGCTCCAATTGGCGTTTGGCACGGAGTTGATGGCCAACACCCTCATGATTGCCTGACAGCAAAAACAAGCCATCGGTCTGCCCACGCAAATGATCGACCGGTACCACGAGTCCGTGGATGGCATCACCGTCCAAATAAGCATCCGACATAATGGAAAGAAGGTTCAAATAGCCCCGTTCAGAGCGCACAATGAAACCAACCTCACCGGTGACATCATCATCAAATTTTATTTTTAACGAGCAACCAACAAGAGGCTGCACGCCTTGCGCAAGAAGCTTTTCGCATGATTCAAGGACACCAAAGAGATTGTCTGTGTCACAGACACCCAAGGCTGGCATGCTGGCCTTCATCGCAAGCTTTGCCAACTTGGAAGGAGAAAGAGCCCCTTCCAATAACGAATAGGATGTATGGCAACGCAAATGAATGAAGGACAAGAATCAACCCTTAAGCAAAAATACTACCCACAGAAACCATCATGGTGATGATCACAATGGTTGCAAGCATATCGACAATATTCTCATGACAAAACATATTTGTTCTCCTTTTGTTCCTAATAGAACATATAGAGAACAAGCTTTTCAATGGCAAGCATTTTATGATCGTAATCGGCCATGCTCCAACACAAGCTTTCTGTCCATGTTATCGGCAAGCCTCATGTCATGAGTTGCCATGAGTACGGACAATTGTTGCTCCTTGGCAATCTCCTGAAATAGTAGGCCAATTTCATGGGCCAAATCTGGATCGAGATTCCCCGTGGGTTCATCGGCGATGACCAATGACGGCCTATGGATGATTGCACGACAAATGGCAGTGCGCTGGCGCTCACCACCTGAAAGCCTGGATGGAAAAGCACCAGAACGATGGCTTAGTTGAACAAGGTCGAGCAATTCATCAGCCCGGGAGAGCGCATGTTTTTTATCAATGCCTGAAAGCCATAGTGGCATGGCCACATTTTCACGCGCCGTCAGTTCTTCCATCAGGTTATGAAATTGATAGACAAAGCCAAGTTCCGTTCGACGCATGAGCGTGCGTTCATGCTGAGCCAAATGGGTGCAGTCTTCCCCGCCAAGAAATAGCTTACCAGACTGGATCGGATCGAGAAGCCCCACCAAGGTAAGCAAAGTGGTTTTTCCGGAGCCCGATGGGCCGGTGACGGTCACCAATTCTCCAGGCGCGATGATCAGATCCACATGGTCAAGAACCAGGCGGTTTTTATCACCATCTGTAAATTCATGGCTTATCGCTTCAGCATGTAAGATGGGGTGGTCAGCCACGGCGTAAGGCCTCCGCGGGGGCAAGGCTTGCCGCGCGCCACGCAGGAATAATTGTTGCAAGCAAGGTTAACAGCAATGCCATGGACACCGTCATCAAGACATCAGCAGCCTGCACTTCGGCCGGCAATCGCGCAAGAAAGTAGATGCTTGGATCAAACAAAGGCACGCCCAAAAGGGCGGACACCGCATTTTTGATGCCGTCGATATTTGCGGCAAATAAAAGCGCCAAAATGACCCCCACAAAAGTTCCTGCAACACCAATGGCACTTCCGGCCATGATAAACACACGCATCACAGCCCCCCTAGACATGCCCATGCCACGCAGCACAGCGATTTCCAGTGATTTGTCACGAACCAGCATCGACATGCCCGACACAATATTCAACGCAGCAACCAAAACGATGAGCGATAAGATGATGAACATCATGGTGCGCTCCACGGCCAGGGCTGCAAAGAAGGCGGCATTGGCTTGCTGCCAGGTGGTGAAGGCTGTCCCTTCCTGAAGTCCTATTGCCTGCTCTGCCACCGACATGGCCTCATTTGGTTCCTCAATAAAAATTTCCAACCCTGTGATTTGGTCCGGTTTCCCAAAAAATTCTTGCGCCTCCCCCAGGCCCATAAAAAGATAGGCATTGTCATATTCTGTCATGCCAACTTCAAAGATTGCCGCAACGCGATATGCCTCGACGCGGGGAATTTGCCCAAATGGTGTGTAAATGCCCTCCGGGCTCATCAAGGTGATTTCATCACCGGCAAAGACACCAAGCTTTCTTGCAAGACCTGAACCAACAAGCACCGACCTATCTTCAGCCTCTGGCATGCGGCCACCAACGATTCCGCGTGCCAACAATTCAAGGTCGGATAGGGAAGAGATCGGCATGCCACGGGTGATGACGCCGCTCATGTTGCCATTAAATGAAATGAGCCCCTGCCCCTCCACCACGGGAATGGTCTTCAACACGCCATCAATATTTTCAACGTTCAAACGATAGGCGGGCAACGCATCTACTGAGCCATCCACATGATGCATCACCACATGGCCATTGAGCCCAACAATGCGCTCTGTCAGCTGTTTCTGGAACCCTTCCATCACCGCCATCACAATAATCAAGGTGCCGACCCCAAGAAAAATACCGATGAAGGAAAATATGGTCAGGGCAGAAACGACGCCGTTAGTTTTGCGTGCGCGCAGATAACGACTGGCCAACAATAATTCCAAACCGATTTGCATCAGCTTGCCAGACCTTCAGCGACAAGACGAACAGCCTCATCAACCGAGATTTCATGCCGTGCACCCGTGCGACGAACCTTGAATTCGACAAGCTGCCGATCTGCCAGCTTTGGCCCCGTGATGATTTGAAATGGCACACCAATAAGGTCCATCGCCGCGAACTTGGCACCCGCACGCTCATCGGTGTCATCAATAAGATAGGTCACGCCCATTTGCTCAAATTGCCCCCGCAATTGGGACAAGATGCTTGCGGTGCCCTGATGACCTGGTTTCAGGTCCAACATGCCTACTTTAAATGGCGCGACGGCATTGGGCCAAATAATCCCATGATCATCATGATTGGCCTCAATGATCGCGCCGACCAACCGGCTGACCCCAATGCCGTAGGAGCCCATATGAACATCATGCTGCTGCCCATCGGGCCCCTGCACCTTTGCATTCATCGGCTCTGAATATTTGGTGCCAAAGTAAAAAATATGCCCGACCTCGATGCCCCTGCCCTGAACACGACGCTCCTCGGGAACTTTTTCGGCAAATTCTTCGGCCACATATTTCTCATCGGTCACTGCATAGGCCGATGTAAGTTCATCGATCTTGCCCTGCAACATTTGCTGGTCATGAATATCCACATCAATGGGTTGGGCCAACAAATTCAGATAATCACGATCAAAAAATACTTCCGACTCACCCGTTTCTGCCAACACCAAAAATTCATGACTATGGTCACCGCCGATCGGGCCCGTATCGGCCCGCATCGGCATGGCGGTCAGACCAAGACGGTAAAACGTGCGCAGGTAAGCCACCATCATTTTGTTGTATGAATGAACAGCCTGTTCCTTATCGAGGTCAAAGGAATAGGCATCCTTCATCAAAAATTCTCTGCCGCGCATCACACCAAAACGTGGGCGAATCTCATCACGGAACTTCCACTGAATGTGATACAGCATCTGCGGAAGATGGCGGTAAGATTGCACGGATTGCCTGAACATATCGGTGATCTGCTCTTCATTTGTTGGCCCGTAAAGCATCTCCCGGTCATGGCGATCTTTGAATCGCAACATTTCTGGGCCATAGGCGTCATAGCGGCCAGATTCCTGCCAAAGTTCCGCAGGTTGAATGGTGCTCATCAGCACCTCATGGGCACCAATCCTGTTTTGCTCCTCCCGCACGATGTCGGCCACCGCATCAAGGACGCGCAGGCCATAAGGAAGCCATGTGTAGATGCCAGACGTCGACTGGCGGATCATGCCGGCACGAAGCATCAACCGATGGGATGCAATTTGCGCTTCAGATGGATTTTCTTTAAGTATGGGCAAAAAATAATTTGATAACAGCATTTTATTTTTGCTCGCTCACAAGAGGGTCAAGACCAGGAATGCTTGAAATTGTCAAAAAACCCATGGTTTGACCAAGATAAAAGATGCCCACCAACAAGATGGTGATCAATGTCGTGGCAATAAGCTTTTTGCCCAGATGGGTTTTGATGGGTGAGCCAGGCTCCACCCCATCAGACGTATCGATGCCAGCATCATGATGGGTGCGCACACCAAAGGGGAGAACGGCAAAAAGCACCACCCACCAAGTGACTGCAAAGGCGACAATAACCTGAACAATGCTCATTGGCTTTATGCCTGCTCCAACTCAACCAATGTGCCGTTAAAATCTTTGGGGTGCAGGAAAAGAACAGGCTTGTCGTGGGCACCAATCTTGGGTGTGCCATCTCCCAACACACGCGCCCCCTCTTTCTTCAGATGTTCTGCCGCGGCCATGATATCATCAACCTCATAGCAAACGTGATGGATGCCGCCGGCGGGGTTTTTATCAACGAATTTTTGAATAGGCGAATCTGCGCCGAGAGGTTCCAACAACTCAATCTTGGTGTTGGGCAATTCGACAAATACGACGGTTACACCATGGTCTGGTTGGGCAATGGGTTCAGAAACCTCGGCACCTAGAACCTGTGCATATGTGGACGTGGCTGATGTTAAATCGGGTACTGCGATTGCGACATGGTTTAAACGACCGATCATGATGCGAACTCCTCAATATTTGTTACTTCCACCTCAACAAGTGGTTTTTTACCCCATAGCAATTTGTAGATCCTGCGAACAGCCTGCCTGACCTTTTCGGCGATGACTTCCTCGGCGGGAAGTTTGCCATCAGCAGCAAAGATCGCAGATATGGCCTCATCAAATTGATCGGCATGATCTTCCAACAATTGGGTGGGAACACCACGGCTGGAAATCGTTAATTTTTCAATCTCCCGGCCTTTATGCAGAAGACTCACAAAGGCAATGCCAGCAAAGGTCAAACGACGTCGATCATCTGCTGCGGAGCCCCCGGCCAATTCGCTTATTTTTCCATCAATATACATGCGGCCTGCGGGCACATCATCGACAACCTCACCCAGGTTGGGCGCCAGTTCAATCATCATGCCGTTATGAGGGACAATCGCCTGGGGCACACCAACGCCATAGGCAATGCGCGCATGTTCCATCATGTGCATGGGCTCGCCATGAACAGGAATGGATAATTTGGGCATGATGAGTTGATACATCTGCTCCAGTTCATCGCGACATGGGTGACCCGAGACATGGATGGGCGCCTGTTTTTCCGTCACAACCTGAACGCCCTGCTCTGCAAGCAAATTCAAGATGCGGAACACAGATTTTTCATTTCCAGGAATGACCTTTGAGGAAAAAATCACCGTGTCGGTGCTGTTGAGACGAATATGGGGATGATTTCCCTCCGCCATTTTTCCCAATGCCGCCCGACCCTCACCTTGTGAACCGGTACATAGGATTAGCGTGTGTTCCGCAGGCAGGAAGCCTGCCTGTTCCTCGGGAACCGCCGCAGGAAGACCAGCCAAATAACCGCTAGACCTCGCGGCTTCCACAATGCGGTGCATGGAACGACCAACCAACACCACCTGACGATCATTGGCCGCGGCGGCCTCAAAAATAGCCTTCACACGCGCAGCATTGGAGGCAAAGGTGGTGATGACCGCGCGCCCCCTGACCTTTTTCACAACGTCAATAAGATTGTTGGCCACGTCACGTTCTGAGCCCGAATGGCCAGGCGTCATGGCATTGGTGGAGTCGCAAACCATGGCAAGAACTTCGCCATCCTCCGCAAATTTTGAAAAACCTTGATGATCACTCACTTTGCCAATCACAGGGTCCGGATCAAACTTCCAATCTCCGGTATGCACAATGCGGCCAGCTGGTGTCTTGATGCCCAGGAGGTGGCTTTCAGGAATGGAATGGGTGATCGCCATATATTGAATATCGAACGAACCGATGCGGATGGCATCGCCTGTCTTAATCCGGTTGATCATGGTGACGGGCAAGCCCTGTTCACGCAATTTTGCTTCAACCAACATGGCGGTGAAGGGCGTGGCGTAAATTGGGCATTGCAACCGCTCCCACAGATGAGCCACCGCACCAATATGGTCCTCATGGGCATGGGTGAGCACAAGCGCCAACAGACGGTCACGTCGCTCCTCAATGAAGCTGATGTCAGGCATGATTAGATCAATGCCTGGCTCCTCGGGGCCGCCAAAGGTCACACCAAGATCAATCATGACCCAAGATTCATTGCCGGCATCACCCCAACCATATAGGTTGAGGTTCATGCCAATTTCTCCCGACCCTCCTAAGGGCAGGAAGACAAGCCTATCATTTGCGATGGTGATCTCCTTTGTTCACGCCGTCATGAACCCTTCTTCAGGGTGGTTATTTCGGTAAATTTCCAAAAGACCATTGATGGTCAAATCTGGGTCAAAAACATCAATGCAGTCGGTCGCGCCATCAAACAGGGAGACAACCCCTCCGGTTGCAATAACCGTCATGGGTTCGTCATGGGATTTGGTGATGCGGCCCACCAGCCCCTCAATTAAAGATATGTACCCCCAATAAACCCCTGCCTGCATGGCATTAACCGTGTTGGTGCCCCAATAATTGTTTGGCTTGCGGATCTCGATCCTTGGCAGCCTGGCAGCAGCATCATTGAGCGCGACCATGGACAAATTTATGCCCGGGCAAATGACACCGCCGAGAAACGCGCCATCGGCGGAAATGACATCAAAAGTGGTGGCCGTCCCGGAATCAATAATCAACAGAGCACCTTGATGATCAACCCGTGCACCAATAGCATTCACAAGCCTGTCAGCGCCTGCCTCAGCAGGGTTATCCAACCGATTCTCAAGCCTAATAATTGTTCCCTCTTCGCCCACGACCAATGGCTGTACACCCAAATATCTTTTCGACAGGTTGCGAAAATGAAACAAGGATTGTGGCACCACACAAGAAATGATGCAGGACGAGATTGCCCTCAACTCAAGACCGGAAATGGACATGAGGTTGGAGAGCCACACCACAAGCTCATCGGCGGTGCGTGTTGTGGATGTTGCGGTGCGCCATTGGGCAACCCAAGAGGTACCATCATGAACAGCAAAGACGGTGTTGGTGTTACCCGCATCAATGGCCAAGAGCATGTTGGTCCTCCCAACGACATTGCATAATATCGCCAGCCATTATCACGTGTTGCATGTTGTTGGCATCCAAAAGCTTCAGGTGCCCCTCTGTCGTTAAGCCTGCGAACGTCCCTTCAAGCGAGGCGTTTTCAGACAAGAGACGCACAAAACTGCCCTTGGGAAAGCCAAGGGCTTCAAGTTGTGCAGCCAAATGTTCAGTGGGTGTCTGTTCGTCCATCCACACGGATAAGGATGTGCAAAGATGGTCCAAAAGCTCATCACGGGCATTCAACCCATAGCCATGTTCGATCAATGAAGTCGCCTGATGACGCGCATCGCGCAACATGGGGCTCGATTGCAGGTTCACACCGACACCCAATATCAAGCATGACATTTGTTGTTCATATTCCCCAATGATTCCAGAAATCTTTTGACCTTCAATCAGGATATCATTGGGCCATTTGACACGAACATCCGCCGTAATTTTATTTCCCAAAAACCCGGCGAGTTCGATGGTCATCAACATCATGGCAAATGGTGCCATATCGCCCGAAACTGGCAACGCAAAACTTCCCAGGAAATTACCATGCCCATTGACCCAAGAACGACCACGGCGCCCCCGGCCGGCTGATTGCTGATCAGCCATCACCACCAAATTCTGCCCGGATTGATAATGCCGACGGGCCTCATCCTGGGTGGATGAGCAAATCGGCAGATGAATAACTCGAAAATTATGGGGCAATCTTGGCCACGGCTTCAACGGAATCGACAAGGATCCATGGTGCGAACACAAATAATGACACCAGCAATGCCCCAACACCTGCCAGGACAATAGGTTGGGCGATGGTTACCTCATCTTGTGGTTCCTGCATGTACATGCCGACCACAAGACGAAGATAATAAAAACTACCCACAACAGAGGCCAGGATGGCCAGAACAGCAACAATGATCATGCCACCATCTAGCGCCGCAATGAACACCGCGAACTTAGCAAAGAAGCCCGCAAGTGGCGGAATACCCGCCATGGAAAACAGAAGCAGCGCGAGGATAAGCGCCATCTTTGGGTGGGTCTTTGCCAATCCCTGCAGGTGGTCACGCTCCTGGGCGACACGCCCCTGCAAACGGATGGCAGAAATAGCCGCAAAACCACCAATGGTCATGATGGCGTAAATAACAGCATAGGTGATCACCGCCCCCACATCGCCATTGGGACCCGATAGAAAGCCCAAAAAGGCAAAGCCCATGTTGGCAATTGATGAATAAGCGAGAATCCGCTTGAGGCTAACCTGACGCATGGCGCCCAGCGCACCCCACCATGTTGATGCAACGGCGAGCATGGCAATGATGATGGACCAAACATCAAAGCCAGCGGCAAAAACATCGCGCAGGAGCACAGCAAAGACGCCAATGGCTGCAACCTTTGGTGCGGCGGCAAAGAAAGCCGTCACGCCAATCGGCGCGCCCTCGTAAACATCTGGTGTCCACATATGAAACGGCACCAAGGACACCTTGAAGGCAAGGCCTAACAAAACAAGGCACATGCCCAAAAGGAGGAAGCTGTCGCCCATGGGGTCGGATGTTGCAACCACGTCATAGGCAAAGCTGCCTGTGGCGCCGTACACAAAAGAGATGCCGAACAACAAGATACCAGATGAAAGAGCACCAAGAACAAAATATTTAAGACCAGCCTCCGAAGCCTTCAAACTGTCACGCTTCGTGGCGGCAAGCACATAGAGGGAAAGGGATTGAAGTTCCAAGCCCATATAAAGGGTCATCATCGAACCAGATGAAACCATCAAGCCCATGCCCGAAACTGCAAGCAAGACCAACACCGGGGTTTCTGTGCGGCGCAAATCATGATCTCGTTCGAGGTCAGCATGGATCAACAAGTAACTGGCGGCAGCAAAAATGATGATAAAGGACCGCAGGAAGTCAGTCATAGGTCTGTTGACCACTTGGCCACCAAAGGCCTCGCCTGGCTGAAGGCCGAGGCTCGCGACAAAGGCCAAAACAAAAACACCCAAACAGGCATAGCCCATGCTGTTCCATGCATGGGGGCCCTTGAGAAAGGCGCCAACCAAAAGCAACACCAGCGCGCCGGAGGCCAAAATCAATTCTGGCAGAATAAGGTATAAGCTTTGAAGGAGGTCAAACGTCATTGCGCGGCTCCATGAGATGCAAGTTCAGTGGCAGGTGCCATGTTGGCCAACACCTCTTCCATGGGCGCAATCATGGCGGCCACAGACATTTCTGACAGGTCAAGGAGAAGTGAGGGATAGAAACCAAGAATAATGGTGAGAATGGCAAGAGGTGCCAGTGCCGCAATTTCTCGGCCATTCATGTCTTTTAACCCGACAACCAGGTCATTCTTTACATCACCTGATACAACCTTCCGGTACAGCCAAAGACCATAAACGGCCGATAGAATCATCCCCAAGGCAGCGAAGGCTGTCATGGTGGACACCGCTTTGAAGGAGCCTGCAAGGGCCAAAAACTCCCCAACAAATCCCGCGGTGCCGGGCAAACCGATATTGGCCATGGTGAACAACATCATCATGATGGCAAAGACTGGCATGACCTTTACCACGCCACCAAATGCCATGATGTCCCTTGTGTGCGCACGTTCGTAGATCACGCCGATACACGCAAATAACGCGCCTGAAATAAGGCCATGGGAGATCATTAAGAAATATGCGCCTTGAACACCCTCAATATTGCCGGAGAACAACCCCAACCCGACCACACCCATATGGGCAACAGACGAATAGGCGACCAATTTTTTGATATCATCTTGCACAAAAGCAATGATGGATCCGTAAATAACAGCGATGACACAAATCCACTGCACCAGGGGCGCAAGCTCTACAGACGCATCTGGGAACATCGGCAAGGAGAAGCGCAAAAAGCCGTAGCCACCCATTTTCAACAGGATGCCCGCAAGAATGATCGAACCACTTGTCGGGGCTTCCACGTGGGCAGCAGGCAACCAGGTATGGACCGGGAAGAACGGCATTTTTACGGCAAAGGATGCGAAGAAAGCCAACCACAACCACACCTGCATGGAGGCATCAAAATCATGGTTCAGCAACACGCGAATGTCCGCCGAACCCGCTTCGGCAATCATGACAATCATGGCAATTAACATCAGCACAGAACCTGCCAATGTATATAAAAAGAACTTATAGGTGGCGTAGATCCGGCGTTGACCGCCCCAGACCCCGATAATCAAGAACATCGGAATGAGGCTGCCCTCAAACAGGAGATAGAACAGAACGATGTCGAGGGCGCAAAAAACGCCAATGACCAATGTTTCGAGGATCAAGAAAGCCACCATGAAATCCTTGACCCTGTCCTTGATGGCGGTCCAACTCATCAGAATGCAAATGGGCATCAACAAGGTGGTCAACAAAATAAGGCCCAATGAGATGCCATCAATGCCCATGCGATACTTGATGATTCCGGAAATCCAGCTGCTTTCTTCCACCATCTGAAAGCCAGGTAGATTCCAGTCAAAATTGATCAGCACCACAATGGACACGGCCAAGGTGACAAGGCTTGTCCAAAGCGCCGTACGCTTCGCATTACGCGCGGCAGTTTCTTCATCCCCAGAACCAATCAAAAGGATCAATATGGCGCCGGCAAGTGGCAGAAATGTCAGTGTGGTGAGAAGACTTAAATTCATGACGCACCTGATGTGGCAAGATAAATGGCCAAACCGAGCAGCAGCACCACGCCACAGATCATCGCCAGCGCATAATGGAACAAGAATCCTGATTGCAGGCTGGAGAAGCGGCCTGAAAGTTGCATCATCACATGGCCAAGGCCGTCCGGGCCGAAGCGGTCGACGGAAACCTCAAAGATGTTGCGCAAAAACATGCCAAAACGATGAAGGCTATTCACGAACAAGCCCTGATAAAGTTCATCGAAATACCACTTGTTGGTAAGTATCCGATGCAGCAAGGGAAAATCGTTAATCCAGCGCTGAACATCCTTGGGATGGCGCATGTAGTAATTCCAAGCTGCATAAAGACCAGCAATGGACACAACAAAAGGTGCCAATTTTACCCAAAATGCAACCTCATGGGCTTCGTCAATCAGGCTAATGCCGCCGGCAACAATACCATCCCACAATTCAATCATATGCTCGCCATGACCAAAGAAGATGCCCTTGGTGAAAATTCCGGCGAATACGGCGCCAAAAGCCAAGGCATAAAGAGGAATAAGCATAACCATAGGGGATTCATGGGCATGATCATAATGATGCTGGTCACCACGATATGAGCCATGGAAGGTCATGAAGATCAGGCGCCAACTGTAAAGTGAGGTAAGAAATGCTGCCAAAATCCCAAGCCAAAAAGCATAATCTGACATGGTACCGGAAGCCGCGTGGGCAACTTCGATAACAGCGTCTTTGGAGAAAAACCCTGCAAAACCGATGGGCGTGCCGGGGATACCAAGACCGGTGATGGCAATCGTGCCAATCAACATCATCACATAGGTCTGGGGCAACACTTTGCGCAAACCACCCATCCGACGCATATCCTGCTCATGATGCATGGCGTGGATCACCGAGCCCGCACCAAGGAATAAAAGTGCCTTGAAAAATGCATGGGTGAACAAATGGAACATCGCCACTTGGTAGGCACCAACGCCAGCGGCAAAAAACATGTAGCCCAATTGCGAACAGGTGGAAAATGCAATCACACGTTTGATGTCATTCTGGGCAAGTGCCACAGTTGCCGCATATAGACAGGTGCTCGCCCCGACAAAGGTAATCAAGCCGCTGGCAACATCCGTCAGTTCGTATAAAGGCGACATCCGACAGACCAGAAAAACACCAGCAGTGACCATGGTTGCAGCATGGATGAGCGCCGAAACAGGTGTTGGGCCTTCCATGGCATCGGGAAGCCAGGTGTGCAGAAACAATTGCGCCGACTTACCCATGGCACCGACAAACAGCAGCACACCCATCAATTCCAATAATGGCCAATTAACACCGAGGAACATGAAGCCCGCATCAGCAAATGAAGGATCAGCCAATTTGGCAAACATGTTGTCAAAAGAAATGCTGCCAAAGGTCATGGCGGCAAGGAAAATGCCCAAGGCATACCCAACGTCGCCAACCCTGTTGACCACAAAGGCCTTCATGGCCGCAGCATTGGCTGTTTCCTTTTTGTAGTAAAAGCCGATCAACAGATAGGATGCGAGACCAACACCCTCCCAACCAAAGAACATTTGAAGGAAATTGTCAGCGGTCACCAACGACAACATCGCAAATGTAAATAACGATAAGTAACTAAAGAATTTTGCCCGGTCTTCGTCATCGGCCATGTAACCAAAGGAATAAAGATGCACGAGAAACGACACCGAGGTGACAACCACAAGCATCACCGCACTGAGCAAATCCAAACGCAGCACCCAGGACGCATCGATATCCCCAACCTCAATGAAACGGAACAATGTGACCTTTGACACCTCGGCATGGCCCAAGGTGAAAAAAAGGATGAATGACATCACCATGGCGCACCCCACCAGAATAGTGGAGATCAATTGGGCAGGCATCTTTTGGCCCCGGAATGCCAGAAGCCCAGCGAGAACCGATCCGAAGAGGGGAAGCAAGACGACAAGTGACAGCATGATCAGCCTTTCATCAAGTTGACATCTTCCACCGAAATTGAGCCTCGGTTGCGGAAGTATGTGACCAGAATGGCCAGACCAACAGCAGCCTCTGCGGCTGCCACAGTAAGTGTGAGAAGTACAAATACCTCGCCGGTGATGTCGCCCCATTTGCTCGCAAAGGTGACCAAATTAATGTTCACCGCAAGCAGGATAAGTTCCACGGACATCAGGATCACGATGATGTTTTTGCGGTTGATGAAAATGCCAAACACGCCAATGGTGAACATGATGGCAGCCACGACAAGAAAATGACTATGGTCGATCACCTGGATATCCCCCTGCCCGGTTCAACATCTTTTAACTCAACCGCATCCTCGGGGCGACGACCCACCTGAGCTGCAATATTTTGCCGCCTCACACCATCACGATGACGAAGGGTCAGAACAATTGCGCCGACCATGGCGACCAAGAGGATCAAACCACTCAACTGGAACAAAAGCACATGATCTGTGTACAAAACCTGCCCAATCAATTGCGTGTTGGCAACCTCTTGAACGACAGGCAACGAACCACCTGCAGCAAGTTCACGACCCACCACCGCGACCATGATTTCAGCAACAAGGGCAAGGGCTATGAGGCCTCCAAGCGGCAAGTAGGAGAGAAAACCCTGCCGCAACTCCGCAAAATCGACATCAAGCATCATGACAACAAAGAGGAACAGAACCGCAACGGCGCCCACATAAACGACCATAAGGATCATCGCTAGGAATTCTGCACCGAGAAGCAAAAACAAACCCGCAGATGAAAAGAAGGTCAAAATGAGGAAAAGAACGGAATGGACAGGGTTCCGCGCAGAGACCACCAAAAAAGCAGACAAGAGCGTGATGAAAGCGATGATATAAAAAGCGATACTGGCGTACATGAATCAATCAGCGGAATTCCGCATCCTTTCTGATAGAATGGGCAATTTCACGCTCCCAACGCTCCCCATTAGCGAGAAGCTTTTCTTTGTTGTAAAAAAGCTCTTCACGGGTTTCCGTGGCAAACTCGAAATTTGGTCCTTCAACGATGGCATCAACAGGGCAAGCTTCCTGGCAAAAGCCACAATAAATGCACTTGGTCATGTCTATGTCATATCGCGTTGTTCTGCGCGAACCATCATCGCGTGGTTCTGCCTCGATGGTGATGGCCTGGGCAGGACAAACCGCTTCACAAAGCTTGCAAGCGATACAACGCTCCTCTCCATTGGCATAACGACGCAACGCATGTTCCCCACGGAAACGGGGAGAGATGCGGCCTTTTTCATGTGGGTAGTTCAATGTGGGCTTTGGCTTGCCCATGTAGCGAAGCGCCAGCCAGAAAGCCGAAATAAAATCGAGCAACAGAAATTGTTTGGCGGATTGGATGAGCGTGCTCATGGCATAACCTCAGGTAAACACGACAAAGGCGGAAACAATCACCACATAGACAAGCGAGAATGGCAGGAAGATTTTCCAGCCAAGCCGCATCAACTGGTCATAGCGGTAGCGCGGGACAATGGCTTTCACCATCGCAAAGATGAAGAACACAAAACATATCTTTAATGCCATCCAAATGACACCAGGCACCCAAGTGAATGGCGCAAAAGGAATGGGCGACAACCAACCACCAAGAAACAAAATGGCTGTCATGGCGCACATGAGGGTGATGCTCAAATATTCACCAATCATGAACAAAAGATACGGGGTCGAAGAATATTCCACCTGGTAACCAGCAACCAATTCCGATTCAGCCTCTGGCAAATCGAATGGTGGTCGGTTGGTTTCAGCCAGGGCAGAAATCACAAACACAACAAACATGGGGAATAAAGGCAGGAAATACCAACCAAGAAGACCATAGCCGTTATCCTGGGCAAGCACGATGTCATTAAGGTTCATCGACCCAGCCAACAAAATGACATTTATGATAACGAGGCCGAGAGACACCTCATAAGAAACCATCTGCGCCGCCGAGCGAAGCCCCCCAAGAAAGGGATATTTTGAGTTGGAAGCCCACCCCCCCATGATCACGCCATAGACGCCCAAGGATGAGACTGCGAACAGATACAAAATACCAACATTGATATCAGCAACAGCCCAACCATCATCAAAAGGGACAACTGCCCATGCAATAAGGGCAAGAACAAAGGTAATCATGGGCGCGAGAATGAAGACAGTCTTGTCGGCGCCAGCAGGAATAATGATTTCCTTGAACACAAATTTTAAGAAATCAGCAAAAGACTGCAACAAACCAAAGGGACCAACAACATTTGGGCCCCGGCGAAGTTGAACCGCAGCCCAAATTTTGCGGTCGGCATAGAGAATAAATGCCAACGCCACCAATAGCCCAACGGTCACCAACAAGATATGGCCCGTGGACCAAAGCACTTCGCCCAAAAGAGTGTCCATTTAACCCTCCGTCCCGGTGGCAGTCTGTGGCAGTTGCCGCGATCGTGCACATTCCGCCATGGTTTCAGAGGCACGCGCCACGGCATTGCTCAAGAAATAATTATCCAACCCACAGGCCAAGACACGATCAGGCAATGAGAGCGTGCCATCAGGTGCCGCTGCGTTGTTGAGAGGATGATTAACAATACCATACTCACGATGACCTGACAGCAAACCAGCCTCATCCATCTGCCTGACCAATTGCGCATGGTCATTAAAGGCAACATCAACCTCCATCATGGAAGCAAGCGCACGGAACACCTTCCAAGCAGAACGCGCCTCACCAAGCGGCTGAACAGCTTGCCGGGCCAATTGCACGCGCCCTTCCGTGTTGGCAAAATAACCATCTTCCTCAGTCCATGCCGCAATTGGAAGAATGACATCAGCAAATGATGCACCATGGTCCCCATGAGAGCCCATATAGACGATACGGGCATCACCAAAATGTTCCCGCGAAAACTCGTCAACACCCATCAAGATTACGGTGTCATGGGCGGTGAAAGACTGCTCCTTCAAAGAGATTGGATCTTTACCGGCAAAACCGACCAACAAGCCACCAACCATGGACGCATAACTCTGCAAGACCGCGTAACCGTTCCAAGATTTGTCATTGGACGTAGCAGCCAAGGATTTGGCAGCTGCCTCGATATGCTTGCCATCCGGGCCAGATAAGGTTTCAGGTGAAACAACCACCAACAGACGATCATGCCCCGAAAAGTCACCCGAAGGATTCTTTGCAAAATCTAAAAATTCCTGGGCGGAACGGCCAAGAAATGCAACTGGGTATGTGGCATCAAACTCTTCACCAAATAACCCGACATTGATCCCAGCATCGAGCCAACGCTTACGGATTCGCGCATTTAACACAGGTGCCTGCATTCTCGGATTGGCACCAACGAAAACCACAGCATCAGCATCATCAATGCCGGCAATACCAGGGCCAAAAACAAAGGAACTTGGGTCAGCAGGGTCGAACACCTCGCCATGTAAGCGAACATCCATGGTGACATTGTCACGATGTTGCAACACCTGCTTTGCTGCAAACATGGTGTCCATGCTTACCAAATCGCCCGCAAAACAATATGTTGGACGACCATCCATCAAACTAAGCATTTGGGACAGAGCATGATCCCATTTGGCCTCGACCAAACGACCATCCACCCGAACATAGGGGCGATCAAGTCTTTGACGGCCCAGGGCATCCCAAACAAAACGTCCTTTGTCAGAGAGCCATTCTTCATTCACCCAATCATTGGTTCGCGGCAGAATGCGCAACACCTCATTGCCACGGCTATCCACGCGAATATGGGAGCCAAGCGCATCCATCACGTCAATCGAATTGGTTTTGGTAAGCTCCCAAGGGCGGGACTTAAAGGCATATGGCTTTGATGTCAGCGCACCCACTGGACATAGATCAATAACATTTCCAGAAAGCTCATTGGTTACCGCCTGCTCAAGATAGGTCGTGATTTCCATGCTTTCGCCACGCCCAATAGCGCCAATTTCAGGGACACCTGCGACTTCCGTGGAAAAACGGACGCATCTTGTGCAATGGATGCAACGTGTCATGGTCGTTTTGATCAACGGACCCATGAACTTGTTCTCTACGGCACGCTTATTCAGTTCATATCGCGAGGAATCCCCACCAAAGGCCACCGCCTGATCTTGGAGGTCACACTCGCCACCTTGGTCACATATTGGGCAATCAAGCGGATGATTGATGAGCAAGAACTCCATCACACCCTTGCGGGCCTTCTGCACAACATCACCGCTTGTTTTCACCTCCGGTGGCTCACCATTGCGGCCACCACGAAGATCACCAACGGTCACCGCACAAGAGGCCATAGGCTTTGGCGCACCGACCACCTCAACGAGACACATGCGGCAGTTGCCGGCGACAGAAAGGCGCTCATGGTAACAAAATCTTGGTATTTCAGCGCCGGCCTCTTCGCAGGCCTGAATTAGGGCTAACCCAGGATCCAATTCCAATTCTTGCCCATCAATGATGATCTTGCGCATGTCGTTACTCCGCCGCGATGGTGGAAGCCTGTTGCCTGATACGTGCCTCAAGCTCAGGACGGAAATGTCTGATCAGGCCTTGGATTGGCCAAGCTGCTGCGTCACCAAGCGCGCAAATGGTGTGGCCCTCAACCTGATAGGTCACCTGCTCCAGCAAATCGATGTCGGACAACTCAGCCTGACCAAGTCTTATTCTTTCCATCATCCGAAACATCCAACCTGTGCCTTCGCGACATGGTGTGCATTGGCCACAACTTTCATGCTTATAAAAGTGCGACAACCTGGAAATTGCCTCAACAATATCTGTGGATTTGTCCATCACAATCACGGCTGCAGTACCAAGACCGGATTTGGCGTCACGAAGGGCGTCAAAATCCATCAACATATCATCGCACATGCTGGCCGGAAGACAGGGTACTGAGGACCCGCCAGGAATCACCGCAAGCAAGTTATCCCATCCGCCACGCACACCACCGGCATGCTTTTCAATCAGCTCGCGGAGCGGAATGCTCATGGCCTCTTCAACATTGCAGGGGTTATGAACATGACCTGAAATGGAGAAAATTTTCGTGCCGGTGTTGTTTTCGCGGCCAAAGCCGGCAAACCATGAGGCACCACGGCGAAGAATGGCGGGCACAACAGCGATGGATTCAACATTATTTACCGTGGTGGGGCAGCCATAAAGACCCGCATTGGCAGGAAAAGGCGGCTTGAGCCGAGGCATGCCCTTCTTGCCCTCAAGGGATTCAATAAGGGCCGTTTCCTCGCCACAAATATAAGCACCCGCACCATGATGAAGGTAAAGATCAAAATCCCAACCGGTACCGGCCGCATTTTTGCCCAACAAGCCCTTGTCATAAGCCGCGTCAATGGCTGCCTGTAAGGCATGGCGTTCGGCAATATATTCACCTCGGATGTAAATATAACAGGCGTGGGCCTTCATGGAGAATGATGCAAGCAAGCAACCCTCAATCAGCTTGAAGGGCTCGTGGCGCATGATCTCCCGATCCTTGCAAGTCCCAGGCTCAGATTCATCAGCATTCACAACAAGGTAATGGGGGCGATCACCGACATCCTTAGGCATGAATGACCATTTAAGGCCGGTCGGGAACCCTGCCCCGCCACGCCCGCGAAGACCCGACGCCTTTACCTCCTCAATGATCCAATCGGCACCTTTGCCGATCAACTCAGCTGTGTTGGAAAAATCACCGCGCTTCATAGCCGCATTCACGTCGGTTGGTTCAAAACCATACAAATTTCCAAAAATGCGATCCTTGGGATCAAGCATGGCCATTCCCCTTCTCATCCATATGGGCAGGTGCAGACGCAGTTCTTCCGGCCAATGAACCGGCTGAAACCTCTTCACCAGCTCGAAGTTTTTCGAGCAACGATCGGAATGTTTCCGGCGTCAAATCCTCAAAGTAATCGTCGTTGATCTGCACCATGGGGGCATTACTGCAAGCACCAAGACACTCAACTTCCATCCAGGAAAATGCCTGGTCTTCGCTAACCATGTTTGGTTGTGGGGCAATCACGTCGCGACACACCGCTGTCAACTCATCACTGCCACGCAACCAGCATGGTGTTGTCCGACAGATCTGGACAAGATGGCGACCAACAGGCTCGAGGTTAAACATGGTGTAAAAGGTTGCGACCTCGAGAACCCTAAGCTTGGGCATGCCTAGGATGTCTGCGATGGCCTGAATGGCAGCCTCGGGGATCCAACCACCATGTTGCTCTTGGGCACGCCAAAGTGCTGGAATGACCGCGGAAGCCTGCCTTCCAGCTGGATATTTAGCGATCTGACCATCCAACCATGCCCTATTCTCAGGCGTGAAAGCAAAATCTTCAGGCTGATCTGCAGCAAGGCGGCGAACACTCATCGATCAATCTCCCCAAACACGATGTCCAAGGAACCAAGAACAGCAGACACATCAGCCAACATATGCCCGCGTGTCAGGTGATCCATGGCCTGCAAGTGCGAATATCCCGGGGCACGGATTTTGCACCGATATGGCTTGTTGGACCCATCAGAAACAAGATAAACGCCAAACTCACCCTTGGGCGCCTCAACGGCCGCGTAAACCTCGCCCTCAGGGACGTGGAAGCCTTCCGTGTAGAGCTTGAAATGATGAATCAATGCTTCCATGGAATTTTTCATCTCTGCACGCTTGGGTGGAACAACTTTGTTGTTCACCGCAGAAACAGGCCCAGATGGCATCTTATCCAAACACTGGCGCATGATGGAGACTGACTCCCTCATTTCCTCCATGCGGCAAAGATAGCGATCATAACAATCACCATTTTTCCCAACAGGGATCTTGAAAGACAGATCATTGTAACATTCATAAGGCTGCGCGCGGCGCAGGTCCCAAGCCAGGTCTGAACCACGGGCCATCACCCCAGTCAGACCCCAGGACATCACATCCTCACGGCTCACAACACCGATATCAACATTGCGCTGCTTGAATATGCGGTTTTCGGTCAGAAGTGCCTCAATATCATCAAGCACCTGTGGGAATTCATCCAAGAAAACGGCAATGTCATCTAACAAATCACCAGGCAAATCCTGATGGACGCCGCCGGGTCTAAAATAGGCGGAATGCAAACGCGCCCCGGAAGCACGCTCATAAAAAATCATGAGCTTTTCGCGTTCTTCAAAGCCCCAAAGCGGCGGTGTGAGTGCGCCGACATCCATGGCTTGGGTGGTGACATTTAAAAGATGACTCAGGAGACGGCCGATTTCCGAATATAACACACGTATATATTGACCACGCGCCGGCACCTCGAGGCCAAGCAAACGCTCAATGGCCAAGCAATAGGCATGCTCTTGGTTCATCGGTGCAACATAATCAAGGCGATCGAAATATGGCAGGGCCTGAAGATAGGTTTTATGTTCAATCAACTTCTCAGTGCCGCGATGGAGAAGCCCAATATGGGGGTCAACACGCTCAACGACCTCGCCATCCAATTCTAGGACCAAGCGCAACACACCATGGGCTGCTGGATGTTGAGGGCCGAAATTAATAGAAAAATTCTTGATTTGGTGCTCGCCCATGATCAATCCCCCCCAGCTTTCTCATCACCAGGAAGCCGCTTTGGCGTCATGGATTCCCAGCTTGAAAGATAGTCAAAGTCGCGGAACTCCTGCACCAAGCTGACGGGCTCATAAACAACCCTTTTCTCCAGGTCGTCATAGCGAACCTCAACGTGGCCGGTGAGCGGAAAATCCTTGCGCAGCGGATAACCACGAAAACCATAATCCGTTAAAATACGACGAAGATCTGGGTGCCCGGAAAATTCCACCCCATACATGTCAAAGATTTCGCGCTCACACCAATTTGCATTGGGGAAAATCTCAACAATTGACGGCAAAAGTTCATTGGTGTGGACTTGCGCGTGGACATTGATCCGAAGATTGGCTTCCATGGACAACAACAGATAAACAAGCTGAAAGCGCGGTTTGTGGTTTGGATGGTCAACGGCAACAATATCTATCAATTGCTCCATGGCCAATTGATGATCATCACGCAAAACCCGCAAGCAATGACAGAGCTGCGACGACGGAACACGAACAACAACCTGGCCAAGACCGTCAAAAGAAAAGTCAATCTCTGGCCCGAGCGCATTGACCAACCAAACACCCACATCATTCTGGTCTGAGATACCTGCCACGCTCAACGCTCCATGGTTCCGGTGCGACGTATTTTACGCTGAAGCTGCAAGATGCCGTAAAGAAGAGCCTCTGCCGTTGGCGGGCAACCCGGGACATATACGTCAACGGGCACCACGCGGTCACAACCACGCACAACGGAATAAG
>AACY020345223.1_pt1 | contig 32310 bp, 36 predicted proteins | sample 267378 | NCBI WGS metagenome assembly AACY02 (sample SAMN02954345, study PRJNA13694) | marine metagenome | biome: aquatic; feature: ocean; material: water; isolation source: isolated as part of a large dataset composed predominantly from surface... | reverse complement strand
GCGGATTATAGACAAACGTGGAGCTAAAAATCACCTGATATTTTGACAAAAATTATAAAAAATCGATCTGTGAAGCTGATTTTCACTGGGATGGATGAGCCACAGGAGGTTTGCCTAAAAAACGCGCTAACCTCCAATGATTGGCACTCGCTAACCTAAGGTAAATGCTCTGATTTTAAGTAATCGTGGGATTGCATTTCGATTAAGCGAGAGCGACAGCGTCTAAATTCAAAACTCAATAAACCATCGGCGTAGATCTCTTCTAGCGGCACCTGCGCGGAAACGATCAACTTAACGTTGCGCTCGTAAAACTCATCCACCATGGCCAAGAAACGTCTGGCGATATCATCACCCGTTAAGAACGCGCCCATTTGTTCGATACCACTCACCAACACGGTATGATAAATCCGCGCCAACTCCATATAATCGCGCTGACTACGAGGCCCATCGCATAAGGCCCTGAAATCCGCGAGCAACACGCCTTGCGCCTGTTGACGTATGCTGATTGCGCGCCCTTCGATTTCAATCGCATCGGTTGAAATTTCAGCCTCGGGGGCTAACTGGCGGAAATAACGCAGCAGGTTAGTGTCAGCCTCTTCATCGAGTGGATGGTGATAAATCTCAGCCTGCTCGAGAGTGCGCAGGCGATAGTCGATGCCCGAATCCACATTGAGTACTTCACAATGCTGATTGATCAAGGCGATCGCGGGTAGGAATCGCGCCCGTTGCAATCCGTTTTTATACAAATCATCGGGAATGATGTTTGAGGTAGCGACTAAGACCACGCCTTCTTTAAAGAGGGCTTGGAATAAGGTGCCAAGTAGCATGGCATCTGTGATATCGGAGACAAAAAACTCGTCAAAACAAATGACTCGATATTTAGCCGCCATTTGTTTGGCAATCACTAATAAAGGATCGCGAGTGCCTTTGAGCTCATCCAGATCCAAATGCAGTTGATGCATAAAACGGTGAAAGTGCGCCCTTAGTTTTTGATTACCTGGCAGCGCATCAAAAAAAGTGTCCATTAAATAGGTTTTGCCGCGACCGACACCGCCCCAGAGATACAATCCCTTAGGCGCGACAGGCGCAGACTTAAGGCCAAAAGAGGTCAATAACTTACCTAAGAGTGAGCTTGGTGCTTCGGCAGCGGTTAAATCTTCGTAGACGCGTTGTAGCGCCTTTACGGCCATTTCCTGCGCGGGATCATGGGAAAAACCATCACGAGTAAGATCTTTTTGGTAATGCTGCCAAGGGCTTAACTGGGGCACGTTATAATTCTCTTTTATCCTTTGGAAAAACTGCGTCGATATTACCACGGCCACTCTGATGCGGCATATATTTATCCCCTAACAAGCTAAAGGACGCTGGATTCCATATTTCGGCACTCGGCCACCAAATAGAGCAAGATTAAGCGTGAAAGGATAAAAACTTATTTATAAAGCGCTATGCTGTTAACTATTTCACGCGACGATTGAAACATTTTAAGACTTGAAAAAGACCTTAAAAGCCCACAGGTTTCACTTAAGTTACACTCAATAAAATGCTGATAAAATAGCCGTTAAGAAATTAACCTTTGTTAATATTGATGAACTTTTTCAATGAGGTGCGTGTCCGAATGGTTACCTAGGCAAATAGCCGGTAACGATACAGATTCGATCTGGTGCGGACACAACTCACGACGCATTACATCCAGATCCTTGATCCCTTATTTGGAGTTATGAATAGATGAAAACGAAACTATCTGTACTTTCAGCCGCAATGTTAGCCGCAACTCTGACAATGATTCCCGCTGTCTCACAGGCCGCTATTCCGCAATCTGTTGAGGGTCAATCCATTCCAAGTCTTGCGCCTATGTTAGAGCGCACGACCCCCGCCGTGGTTTCAGTCGCGGTTTCAGGCACACACGTGTCTAAACAACGTGTCCCCGATGTGTTCCGTTATTTCTTCGGCCCCAATGCACCACAAGAACAAGTGCAAGAGCGTCCTTTTAGAGGTTTAGGCTCAGGCGTGATTATCGACGCAGATAAAGGCTATATCGTCACCAACAACCATGTGATCGATGGTGCCGATGATATCCAAGTCGGCCTGCACGATGGCCGTGAAGTTAAAGCCAAACTGATTGGTACCGATTCTGAGTCTGACATTGCCTTATTGCAAATCGAAGCGAAAAACCTGATTGCAATCAAAACCTCAGATTCTGATGAACTGCGCGTGGGTGACTTTGCCGTCGCCATTGGTAACCCCTTTGGTTTAGGCCAAACCGTCACCTCTGGGATCGTCAGTGCTTTAGGTCGTAGCGGCTTAGGCATTGAAATGCTTGAGAACTTTATCCAAACCGATGCGGCGATTAACAGCGGTAACTCGGGTGGCGCGCTGGTTAACCTTAAAGGTGAGCTGATCGGTATTAACACTGCGATCGTAGCTCCAGGCGGCGGTAACGTAGGGATCGGTTTTGCGATCCCCGCCAATATGGTGAAAAACCTCGTGGCACAGATTGCCGAGCACGGTGAAGTTCGCCGTGGCGTACTGGGGATTTCGGGCCGCGACTTGGATAGCCAACTCGCCCAAGGCTTTGGCTTAGACACCCAGCACGGTGGTTTTGTGAATGAAGTGACCGCGGGCAGCGCCGCCGAAAAAGCCGGCATCAAGGCAGGCGATATTATCGTCAGCGTCGACGGCCGTGCGATTAAATCGTTCCAAGAGCTGCGGGCAAAAGTCGCGACTATGGGCGCGGGTGCCAAGGTTGAACTGGGACTTATCCGCGATGGCGATAAGAAAACCGTGAATGTCACCTTAGGTGAAGCAAGCCAAACCACTGAAAAAGCTGCGGGTGCAGTACACCCCATGCTACAAGGTGCCTCGCTAGAAAACGCTTCGAAAGGGGTGGAAATTACTGAGGTGGCCCAAGGCTCACCTGCGGCAATGAGCGGCTTACAAAAAGGCGATGTGATTGTCGGCATTAACCGTTCGGCGGTGAAAGATCTGAAATCACTCAAGGAGCAGCTCAAAGATCAAGAAGGCGCTGTTGCCCTGAAGATCCTCCGTGGTAAGAGCTTGTTGTACTTAGTGCTGCGTTAATCGGTACGCCGCGCTGATCTTTATCCCATTATCAGATGCGGATCAGCATAGGGAACGCGGGTTCCCTATGCTTTAACTTGTTAAACATGTTAATCTAACTCACCTTTTTCAATACTTAGCCTGCCATGACAATAAAAGAAACCCTGTTATATCTCGGTAAAGCCGTGCTCTTCGGCCTTATCATGGCGGCCATGTTTTTGTTAGTTACACACTACTTCGACAATAAAAATCTCGGCAGCTCGTTACTGCAAAACCGGGGTAACAATACGGTCGAACTCTCCTTTGCTAAGGCCGTCCGCCGCGCCGCCCCTGCCGTAGTCAATATTTATAGCTTAAGTATCGATCAGAGCCGTCCGCTGAACTCTGGTTCCCTCCAAGGCCTAGGCTCTGGGGTGATCATGAGTAAAGAAGGCTATATTCTCACTAATTATCATGTGATTAAAAAAGCCGATGAAATTGTGGTAGCCCTGCAGGATGGCCGCAAATTCACCTCGGAAGTCGTAGGTTTTGATCCCGAAACCGATCTTTCAGTGCTTAAGATCGAAGGCGATAATCTTCCAACAGTGCCAGTCAATCTCGACAGTCCACCGCAGGTTGGGGATGTAGTATTAGCCATTGGTAACCCTTATAACCTCGGCCAAACCATTACCCAAGGGATTATCAGCGCCACGGGTCGTAACGGCTTAAGTTCTGGTTATTTAGACTTTTTACAGACAGATGCTGCAATTAACGCCGGTAACTCAGGCGGCGCCTTAATCGACACTAACGGTAGCCTGATTGGTATCAACACCGCCGCCTTCCAAGTGGGCGGCGAAGGTGGCGGCCATGGGATTAACTTCGCGATCCCGATTAAATTGGCCCACAGCATTATGGGTAAATTGATTAAAAATGGTCGGGTGATCCGTGGTGCCTTAGGGATCTCAGGCGAACCGATTAACCCCGTTGTAGCGCAAATCCTCAACCTGCCCGATTTACGTGGCGTATTGGTCACTGGTGTCGATCCTAATGGCCCAGCTGCGCGGGCACAGCTTCAGCCAAGGGATGTGATCATCAAATACGATGGCGAAGATGTGCCAGGGGTCGAAATGCTGATGGATAGAATTGCCGAAACCACGCCCGGCAAGAAAATCATGATGACGGTTATCCGCCAAGGCAAAGAGCAAGTACTGCCTGTGATTATCGATGAGAAAGTCGTCGTAGATAATTAAGCTCAGTACCTGACCTTGTTAACCTCAGAATGAGGCATGTATAAAACCTCATTCTGAGTCATCGTCCAAATCACCTATTACCTCACCCTTAAATGGAAGAGCTAAATATAGCACTGCGATTTTTCACTGACTTTGCTCAAACAGTGAGTATCTGTTGCTGCGGCGATAGTTATCGCTTTTAGAGGTTTGGTCTCTTGATAAAACAAGTGGCAGAACCACTCGCAAGTAACTTACCTTCACTGTTTCGAATCGTGCCTTCGGCAACACCCAGCGAGCGAGAAATATGTGTCACTTTCGCTTCAGCAATAAGCTGCTCATTCATGGGAACTGGTCTCATCATTTTAACGGCTAAATCCACAGTCCCGTAGCTAACACCGGCTTCTAGCAGGCTATGTACAGCACATCCGGTGACAGAATCCAATATCGTTGCAGCAAACCCTCCGTGTACCCCTCCCATAGGATTACAATGTTGCTCTGTTGCACGGCAACCCAATACAACCGCTCCAGGGCTTACTTGAAGATTAAACATACCCATAGTGTCAAAAATCGTTGGAGGTGGTATGTCGCCGTTGATGATTGCGCTTAAATGCTCCAATCCGCTGAGATGAGAGATATTCAATTTTTATCCTTTAAATTATTTATGTTTAGTAAATTAACGAGTAACAGTACGAAGCGAATTTTTATAAAGCAGCAAAATGTAACCGATCAATATGCATCCCATTATTGCTTCTAAAGCGATAAACAAATGAATTTTGACGGCAATACTTTCTAGCGGAGCGAACTTGTAGTGTCCAAGCGTAAGCATGTTGCATGCCCCGTAAGCGATAAGAAGCAGTGCGCCTATATTATGGTGCCCTTTTTTAATCGCGTAGAATCCTAACGGCGCCAGAGGTGTCATAACAAACCAAAAGAGGTCAACAAGCTTAGGATTTAACCAGTTTGGCTCAGGGTAATGGGCGAAAAAGAGGATGTTGTCGACATAATGTAAAACACTGCTCAAGAACGTAGCGATCAGTATCCATTTAAGGGGAATTAACCAAGGTCTCGATGTACTCATATGGCTTTATTTTCCTTATTAATCGCCATGAACCAATCTAAACTTGCTTGCCATAAAGGAATCGCGTTTTTACGAAAGTACCCCATATGCCCAATCTTGCCCCCTAAGAGCTTTGGTGATAAATCAAGACGAGTTAATGGCGCATTACTGTAGTGCTGAATAAAAGCATCTCGCGATTCAGGCATAGCCCAAAGATCATCTAGCGCATTGGCTGCAACCATAGGGGTCTGTACCGATTGGAAGAGTTTTTCAATTCCATCCATGGTGGGATCATCAAAAAAGTAATGACGAAAACGACACCAGTACCGCCATTGTTTAAACACGTTTTTTGGCAGATCTTCGCCCATTCCCAATAGGTTCCAAGCGCAGTATCCCTTCCACCACGTTAGGATCGGCAGAACGATATTCCACATAGTTAGTACTTTAACTTGTTCAAACAAGGGCATATAACCATGCCAACCCGCGCCTGTACCAAATATATAAGCACCTGTGACTTTTTGATGATTTGGCAGTAAACCAAATGCATGACCACCATAGGAATGGCCAACAATAAAGAGTGGAGCGTCATCTTTACTCATAAACTGGACTGCAGCAGCGAGATCTTGTTTACCCCAGTCGAGAAGGTTCATTTCAAAACCCTCTAGCGTTTCAGGTTTGGATTGCCCTATTCCTCGATAATCAAAGGTTAATGTTTCAAATCCTTGTTCACTTGCAAATTGAGCAAAGCGGCGATAAAACGCCTGCGGCACACCAGTCGCCCCCGCAACAATGACTCGACCTTGAATAGCTTTTTCTGTGCAAAACAGCTGACCACGGAGTAAATAACGATCTTCAGTGTAAAACGATGTTGAGATCATAGTGCTCACTAATTATAACGAGTGTCTTAATGTATTTTTGATGCTAGCCTATAACAACTGTCATAACAAGTGGGATTTTCATGGGCACAATCTCTAATGAAGGTCGTCAGCGGGTCATTGAAGCCGCCGCAATCATGCTTGCTTCAAGCGGTTTACGAGCCATAAGCATTCGTGAAGTGGTCAAGTTTTCAGGTACTCCGCTTGGTTCCGCGTATCACAACTTCCCCGGTGGAAAACAGCAGATAATTACTGAAGCCATTATTTGGGCAGGTGCTCAAGCATCCGCGCAACTCAGTGCTTGTCTTGATAAAGATCGAAACAACGGCATTAATTTGTTTTTATCACTGTGGCGCCAACGTCTTGTTGGTTCACAATATCGTCATGGCTGTCCGATTGTTGCAGCAGCGATAGAACTGCCAGAAGAGGATGAAGCTTCAGAAATAAAAGCGGCAGTGGCACGAGTATTCAGTGATTGGCAATCATTATTAGCTCAACACTTTGAGTCATTAGGTCACACAAAGACCTCAGCCAATGCCATGGCACTTAGCATTATTGCCTGCATTGAAGGCGCGGTTGTGATGTGTCGGGGATACCAAAGCATTGACCCCTTCGATGCTATTTTGGAATGTATTCCTAAATTAGTTGAGAGAACTCTCTAACTTACTCTTATTATTCCCCTGTCTTTTTAGCTGAATGAATACAATAAAAAACCAGCACTTGGCTGGTTTTTTATTGGGAGCGAATCCTACGCAAATGTTATTGCACACGTTCTACATGCGCGCCCAATCCTTGGAACTTCTGCTCGATATGCTCATAACCGCGGTCTAAGTGATAGATGCGATCGACGATGGTTTTACCATCGGCGACTAAGCCTGCGATCACTAGACTTGCCGAAGCGCGTAAATCGGTCGCCATCACCTGCGCACCACTCAAAGACTCAATGCCTTGAATAATGCAGGTATTGCCTTCAAGCTCCATGTTCGCGCCCATACGGATAAGTTCTGGCACGTGCATAAAGCGGTTTTCGAAGATGGTTTCGGTAATGGTCGCCGTGCCCTGGGCTAATACGTTGAGCACGCAGAACTGCGCCTGCATATCGGTTGGAAAACCTGGGTATGGCGCCGTCTTGATATTTACCGCTTTCGGACGCTTGCCTTCCATATCGAGCTCAATCCAATCTTCACCTGTGGTGATCTTGGCGCCCGCATCTTCAAGTTTCGCGATAACAGACTCTAACGAAGCTGGATCGGCCTTTAAGCAACGGATACGACCACGAGTCACTGCCGCAGCCACGAGGAAGGAACCGGTTTCGATACGGTCTGGCATCACGCGATACTCACAGCCCTGTAGACGCTCAACGCCTTGAATACGCAGTGTGGCACTGCCGACACCTGTGATCTTCGCGCCCATGGCAATCAAACAGTTCGCCAAGTCGATCACTTCTGGTTCACGGGCCGCGTTTTCAATCACGGTTTCGCCATCGGCAAGTGCCGCGGCCATCAATAGGTTTTCGGTCGCGCCAACGCTCACCATGTCCATGAAAATATGGGCGCCCTTTAAGCGACCATCGACACGGGCCTTGATATAACCTTCTTTCACTTCAATCTTGGCGCCCATCATTTCGAGGCCATGCAAGTGTAAGTTCACCGGACGGGCACCAATGGCGCAGCCACCGGGTAATGACACATCTGCTGTGCCATAACGGGCTAATAACGGGCCAAGGATCAGAATCGAGGCACGCATGGTCTTAACTAAATCGTAAGGCGCGCAGAATTCGTTGAGGCTCTTGGTCGAAATACGGATTTGACCATTGCCTAATTCATCCACATCGGCGCCTAGGCAGCGCAGCAATTTGCAGCTGGTGCTCACATCGCGCAAATTGGGGACATTCGACACAATAAAATCAGTCTCAGCTAACACGCCTGCCATTAGAATCGGCAGCGCAGCGTTTTTAGCGCCGGAAATAATCACATCACCAGCAAGCGGAGGGCTTGCTTGAATCGCTAATTTATCCACTTTTCCTCACTACTAGCTGTTGAAAATTTTCTCGCGTTTCCATTGGGTCGGCGTGAAAGTTTTAATCGTTAATGCATGTAACTCACCGCTGGCGATATAGCTCATCAGGGGTGCATAAATGGCTTGTTGCTGTTTTACACGGCTCATGCCGTCAAAACATTCACCGACGGCGATCACTTTGTAGTGGCTACCATCGGAGCTAGCGTGCACTTCATCGAGTGCTAACGCGTCACGTAAAATCTGTTCTATTAAGCTGCATTCCATGAAATTCGTTACCTTTTCAATTCGCTTCTTCGGTGAAGAAGGACTGTAAATCATATAAATCGATTAATTTTTTTAGCTGATCCGACGCTGAGCACAACTGCAATGGCGTACCATGCTGACGCACTAACGCCAGCAAAAATGCCACGCCAGCACTGTCGCTGTACTCCAGCTCAGTGAGCGACAACATTTGGGTATCTTGGCTTAACAGGCTTTGCCTTTGCGGCCAAAGTGCGACCACTTGCTCCTGTGATAAACGCCCTTTGAGGTGGCAAATTTTACCCTGTTGCACAAATTCAACCACGGCGCTTACTTCCCTGTTTTAGACTGTTTAGTCACTTTGTCTTTGGTGCGCTCTTCCAGCATCTTGATCACGGCATCAATTCCCTGTTGGCGGATAAGATTCGAGATTTCAGATTGCTTAGAGGACAGCAAACTCACGCCTTCGGCAACTAAGTCAAACGCCTTCCAAGAGTCATCCTTAAGGCGACGCACTTTAAACAACAGCTTAATCGGCGGACGACCCGCTTCGATAATCTGTACGTTGACATCGACAATCTTCTCATTGCTGAAATCACTACCGGGAGAAAACTCTACTTTTTGGTTAGTGTATTCGGTAAACGCTTGGGCATAGGTTGAGACTAGGTAGCCTTCGAAGGCATCGACGAAGCGATTGCGCTGATCTTCGGTCGACTCTTTTAAATACTGGCCTAACACTTTGTATGAGGCGTATTTATAGTCGATATAAGGCATCAACTCTTCGCGCACGATCACTTTTAAATGATCCGCATCGGCGTCGATCAAGGCTTTATCTTGATGAAAGCGGTCGAACGTTTTATTGGCAACGGATTTCACCATGGCGTACGGATCCATAGTGTTAATCGGTGCATCATCCGCCAGTGCGGTCGTTGCGGTAAATATCCATACTAACGGCAGTAAAAAGCGCGATAAGCGTTTCAACATAGCGGTAACCCCTATTTATCCTTTGAACCCATACTATATAAGAACTGACCAATCAGATCTTCTAACACTAATGCGGAGCGAGTATCGTCAATCTTGTCGCCATCTTTAAGCATACTCACGTCATCATCGACAAAGCCCGGTGTTAATCCGAGGAACTGCTCACCGAGTAAACCTGAAGTTAAAATAGCTAAGCTACTGGTTTCAGGAAATTTATCGAAACGCTTGTCCATCACAATCGTCACCACAGCCACCAGTTTAACTGGGTCTAAATCAATCTTACTCACGCGGCCAACCACTACGCCGCCGACCTTGACAGGAGAGCGTACCTTTAAGCCACCGATATTGGTGAAGTTGGCAGTGAGGGTATAGCTGCTGTCGCTGGTCTGCACTTCGATATTGGCGACTTTAAACACCAACACCAAAAAGGCCGCTAAGCCCGTTAAGAGAAACATACCCACTAATAATTCAATTTTTCGTGTCAACATGCTCAGTTACCACTCTGTTAATCCGTCTATCTGTATCCTTGGCGCTGCAATCCGTTAGCGGCCAAACATCAGGGCTGTTAGTAAAAAGTCCAATGCCAGTACGGCGAGGCTCGATTGCACCACGGTTGAGGTGGTTGCACGGCTGATCCCTTCAGGATTCGGCACCACTTGATAACCACGGTATAAGGCAATCCAAGTCACCACCACGGCAAACACGCCGCTCTTAATCAGGCAATTCACTATGTCTTGGCGCCATTCGACCGAGGCTTGCAGAATCGACCAGAAAGCCCCGCCATCGATACCTTTCCATTCCACGCCCACTAAATGGCCGCCATAAATGCCTACCGCAGTAAACATCAGCGCCAACAGCGGCATGCTGATCACCCCCGCCCAAAAGCGTGGCGCAATGATTTGCCTGAGCGGATCAATCGCCATCATCTCTAAGCTGGATAACTGCTCGGTACTCTTCATCAGACCGATTTCGGCGGTCAACGCCGAACCTGCACGGCCCGCAAATAATAATGCGGTGACCACAGGACCGAGTTCACGCAGTAAGCTTAAGGCCACCATGGGGCCTAAGCTCTCCTCAGTACCGAAACCGACTAAGATGTTGTAGCCCTGCAGCGCCAACACCATGCCGATAAACAGGCCCGAAACCACAATAATGACCATAGATTGTACGCCGACAACATATATTTGGCGCACTAATAATGGAAAACCTTTACGCACCCGAGGCCAGCGAAAAATCGCGCCCCAGAGCATCAAGCCCGCACGGCCAAAACCAAGCACTAACTCGATAGCGCTGCGGCCGAGGTCGGCAATACTGTCGAATAACTTCACTTGCCAGCTCCTTTAGCCATTAATTCTTGCTGATAATCCTTCGCCGGATAATGGAAAGGCACAGGGCCGTCTGGCGCGCCTTGAATAAACTGTTTGAGCTGCGGATTGTCCGCATGCTTTAACTCCTCAGGCGTGCCATGGGCGATCACTCTTTTATCAGCCACCACATACACATAATCTGCAATTCCGAGTACTTCATCCACATCGTGGGACACCACAATCGAGGTTAGATTCAGCGCATCGGAGAGTTCGCGGATAAGCTTCACCAGCACGCCCATGGAAATCGGGTCTTGTCCGGCAAAAGGCTCATCGTACATCACCATTTCAGGCTCAAGGGCAATCGCCCGAGCAAGGGCGGCGCGGCGCTGCATCCCACCGGATAATTCACTTGGCATCATCTGCGCGGCGCCGCGCAAACCAACGGCTTCGAGCTTCATTAATACGATTGAGCGAATAATCTCTTCGGGTAAGCCCGAGTGCTCACGCAGCGCAAAGGCAACGTTATCGAAGACGTTGATATCGGTGAATAAGGCGCCACTTTGAAACAACATGCTCATGCGCTTACGCAGTTCGAACAATTGGCTACGACTCGCGGCATGCACATCCTGACCATCGAACAACACTTGGCCGCTATCGGGCGTTAATTGGCCACCGATAAGCTTGAGCAAAGTGGTTTTACCTATACCACTTGGGCCCATAATGGCGGTGACTTTGCCCCGAGGGATAGACAGGCTAATATCTTCATATATGACACGCTGGCCACGGCTGAAGCCCAAATGACGGATCTCAACCAACGGCGTTTGTTCTTGAGTCATGCTTGATTCCGATATTTGAAAAGAGGTGGCCTACGCTTCCTGCCCAGACCAATCGAAGAGCCGCAAATTGTACGTAATTGCGCTTTAACCTACAACAGAATCGACACTATCGTCCTGCGATACTTTCAATTTGCCTCATTTCCAGCGAGAATGCGCCCTAAGTTTTCGCTCTGTGAAGCTAAAGTGTTACTTAATGTTTTCACCCTTGTTGATAAATCAGCAAGTTTTTTAGTTAAGGCTAATAAGATAAGCGAAATCACACTGAACTAGGCAAGACAACTTAACTCAAAAGCCATATTGAATGTCAAACTGGTTATCATGGCGGCCATAGCCATAAAAGTGGCAGCGCTAAAACAACCAAGACGATGATTTTGCTCAAGGCATTCAATCGCTAAACAGGTTATCCTGCCCCATTGCCGCCAACCCTATAGGCAAAGGCAGAACAATAAAATGCTACTCCGAGTAAGAAGCCGTTAATTTTATCATCTTTATCGCGTACCAAATTGTGCTATTCCAATCCCAGAACGGGGCGACAAAGACAATGCAAGAAGAGAGATAGACATGGTAGACCAATCACAATTGCGCCAGTGGGGCTGTAAAGTCATCGATATTGAAAAATCGGCCCTCGACAATCTTTATCAATATGTCGATTCCGTTGAATTTGCCCAAGCCTGCGAGTTAATTCTCAACTGCACCGGCAAAGTGATAGTGATGGGGATGGGGAAATCAGGCCACATTGGCAATAAAATCTCGGCCACCCTCGCCAGCACAGGCACCCCAGCGTTTTTTGTCCACCCCGGAGAAGCCAGCCATGGTGACCTAGGCGTGCTTTCGGACAATGATGTAATTCTTGCGATTTCAAACTCGGGTGAATCGAGCGAAATCCTCGCGCTGATGCCGGTCATCCAACGAAAAGCCATTCCCGTGATTGCCATGACAGGCAAGCCAGAATCCACCATGGCGCGTCTATCTAAAATTCATTTATGTATTGAGGTGCCAGAGGAAGCCTGTCCGCTTGGGCTGGCGCCAACTTCCAGCACCACAGCAACCTTAGTCATGGGCGATGCCATCGCCATTGCTTTGCTGCAAGCCAAAGGCTTTACCCGAGAAGATTTCGCCATGTCCCATCCGGGCGGCGCCTTAGGTCGTAAGCTGCTGCTTAAAGTCAGCAACGTGATGCACAGCGGCGATGATTTGCCTTTGGTTAAACACGATATCTGCATTACCGATGCCCTGTATGAGATCTCCAAGAAAGGCCTTGGTATGACGGCGGTAATCGATGAACAGAACAAACTCGTGGGTATCTTTACCGACGGCGACCTTCGCCGGGTTATCGATGCCCAAGTCAACCTACGCACCACGCCTATCGCCGATGTGATGACGCGAAACTGTGTCACAATTACTGAAAACGTTTTAGCGGCGCAGGCGCTGCAAGTGATGGATTCCAAAAATATCAACGGCCTGATAGTGATAGATAAAGAACATCATCCTGTCGGTGCCCTCAATATGCTCGATATGGTTAAAGCGGGAGTGATTTAATGCCACAGCAAGGTTTTTACGGCCCCATCAGCGACGATGTTTGGCAAAGGGCACAAAAAATTAAACTGCTGATCTGCGATGTGGACGGGGTGTTTTCCGACGGCCGCATCTACTTGAGCAACTCGGGTGAAGAGCTCAAAGCCTTCCACACCCGCGATGGTTATGGCGTGCGTTCATTACTGACCAGTGGTTTTAATCTGGCGGTGATCACTGGCCGTCAGTCTAAAATTGTCGAAAACCGCATGACGGCGCTGGGTGTGACGCATATTTATCAGGGCGTGGATAATAAATTCGTGCCCTATGAAGAGCTGCTGTCGCTCTACGATGTCACCCCAGAAGAAGTCGCCTATATCGGTGATGATATTGTCGACCTGCCGGTGATGAATGTGGTCGGCTTGGCTGTCTGTGTCGCCGATGGCCATCCCTATGTCCGTCAACACGCCCATTTTGTGACTCACTTAAATGGTGGACATGGCGCACTCAGGGAACTTACGGATCTGCTCTTACTGAGCCAAAATAAGTTCACTTCCGCCCATGGGATGAGCATATGAGTCGTGTGACCCTCGCCATTATCGCCTTTTTTGGTACTGCGCTGGTGCTATATTGGCAAGTGCAGCAAAAACGCGGTGGCGATACGGATGACAGCTTGAACGTCAGCGACAGGCCCGATTACATTATCGAAGATCTGCGCAGTATTGAGTTTAATGAGCAAGGGCAAGTTAACAGTCGCGTCACGGCAAAGCACATGGAACACTATGAGCTGAAAAACCAAACCGACTTTACTGAGCCCGTCTATCTTGTCTATCCCGACCAAGGTAAAGCAAAATGGCAGATCCGAGCCGACCAAGGTCGACTCAATAAAGATACCGGCAAGGTTGTATTAGAAAATAATGTTATTATCGATGCCATCAGCCCTGGTGAACCCATACAGACATTGTCCACCAGTTTTTTAGAACTCGATCTCAACACTATGATAATGACCTCTGACCGCATCATTTACGTCACAGGGAAAGATTTTAATATTCAAGGGCAAGGCCTTTATGCCGACCTTAACGCGCAGGAAGTGCAATTGACCAGTCAGGTAGTAGGAACCTATGAAGCAAAATAACATATTACTTGCCGGCCTAATGCTAATCACCAGCATGAGCGCCTTCGCCAAGGTCGGTGACTTACAGCAAGAAGTGAAAATTAAAGCCGTCAGCCAAACTGCGGACATTAAAAACAACCAGATCATTTTCTTCGGTCCGGTTGAAGTCACCCAAGGATCGATTAAAATCCATGCAGATCAACTGCGTGCATTTTCTGCCGAAGGGGAAAACAGCAAAATTTTAGTGGCAACGGGTAATCCTGCGACTTACAGCCAAATTCTCGACGATGGACGCCCAGCTTCGGCGAGCGCCAAAGAAATTCGCTACGAAATGGCGACCCGCACCCTGACCTTGACGGGCTCAGCGACCCTAGACCAAGCGGGTAGCCAAGTGACGGGTAACCTCATCCGTTACGATATTATTCAGCAGAAACTGATCGCTGAGAGCACGGGTAGCGGCGATGATCGCGTGATTACCATTATTCAACCTGACAACTATCAGGAAGAACTCAAGAATCAGCCTGCGGACAAACCTGTGAAAAAACAGGATTCTAAATGACCCAAATCACCTTAAAAGCACAGAATCTCGCTAAGAGTTACAAGAGTCGTCAGGTTGTGAAAGATGTCAGCCTGACGGTGAAAACGGGTCAAGTCGTCGGCCTACTCGGCCCAAACGGCGCGGGTAAAACCACCACCTTTTACATGGTCGTGGGCTTAGTCAAAAGCGATAAAGGCCATATCTTTATCGACGATGATGATTTAACCGCCGATCCCATGCACCTGCGCGCTCGCAAAGGCATTGGTTACCTGCCACAGGAAGCCAGTATCTTTCGCAAGCTGACAGTGCACGACAATATCATGGCGGTACTGCAAACCCGTAAAGAGCTCAATCGCGATCAACGCGAAGAAGAGCTGGAACATCTGCTCGAAGAGTTCCATATCACCCATATTCGCGATAGCCAAGGCATGTCGTTATCGGGCGGTGAGCGTCGCCGCGTCGAAATTGCCCGCGCCTTAGCGGCCAATCCTAAGTTTATTCTGCTCGATGAACCCTTCGCCGGTGTCGACCCGATTTCGGTTATCGATATCAAGAAAATCATCGAACAACTTAAGAGTCGAGGCCTTGGGGTATTGATCACAGACCACAATGTGCGCGAAACCTTAGACGTCTGTGAACATGCTTACATTGTCAGTCACGGAAACCTGATTGCCGAAGGAACTCCCGCAGAGATCTTAGACAATCAGCAAGTTAGGGCTGTGTACTTAGGTGAACAATTCAGGCTATAGTTACTTAAACAGAGCCAATTAGCCTTGAATTTTGGCTTATCAGCGCCATCAATATGATAACAAGCGGCCTAAATTCAAAATAATAACGTAGGGATCAGCGGTAACATGAAAGCGTCACTCCAGCTCAAACTGGGTCAACAGTTAACCATGACGCCACAACTTCAACAGGCCATTCGTCTGTTGCAATTGTCGTCATTGGAACTGCAGCAAGAGATCCAGCAAGCCTTAGACTCTAATCCTCTTCTCGAGCTGGAAGAGGAGCAATTCGACGCGCCTACCGAACGTAAGCAAGATATCGCCGATACCGACTTTAGCGAAACAACGGCTCAGCCACAGGAACAAGACAATTCCACCGTGGACATTGCCGAGTCGCTGACCAAAGAATCCCTGCCCGAAGAACTCCCCATGGACACCACTTGGGATGAAGTCTTTACCGCATCGCCAAACTCAGGTGCTGGCGCCAGCCGTGAAGATGACATGCCCTTCCAAGGGGAAACCAGTGAAGGCCTGTACGAACATTTAGAATGGCAAAAAAACCTCACGCCCTTCTCTGAAACCGATTTAGCCATCGCCACCGCGATTATTGATGCCATCGACGATCAGGGTTATCTCACTCAAAGTACTGAAGATATCCTCGAGGCTATGGGGAATCCCGAGATAGAACTGGATGAAGTCGAAGCCGTACTCAAGCGTATTCAACACTTCGATCCCGTCGGTGTCGCCGCAAGGGATTTAAGTGAATGTCTGCTTATCCAACTCTCCCATTTTTCGCCGGATACCCCACACCTCGAAAACGCCCGCATGCTGATCAAAGATCATTTAGATCTGATCGCTGCCCGCGACTTTAGATTGTTAATGCGTAAGACCAAGCTTAAGGAAGATGATCTGCGCGATAGCATTGCCCTCATCCAAACCTTAAACCCTCGCCCCGGCTTACTCATCACCCCTGTTGATGAAGAATATGTCATCCCCGATGTGTCGGTATCGAAGAAAAATGGTCGCTGGGTAGTCGAGTTAAATCCAGACTGCATGCCAAAAATCAATGTTAATCAGCAATATGCAGCCATGGCGCGCAGCACCAAAAGCCAAGCCGATAGCCAATTTATCCGCGGGCATCTGCAAGAAGCCAAGTGGTTTATTAAAAGCCTTGAAAGCCGTAACGAAACACTGCTCAAGGTGGCAAACTGCATAGTGCAATACCAACAGGGTTTCTTCGAATACGGTGAAGAAGCTATGAAACCTATGGTCCTAAACGATATCGCCGAGGCGGTAGAGATGCATGAGTCCACCATTTCACGGGTGACCACACAAAAATACATGCATACCCCAAAGGGACTTTTTGAACTAAAATATTTCTTCTCAAGCCACGTCGGGACTGATGATGGCGGTGAGTGCTCATCCACGGCAATCAGAGCCTTCATTAAGAAACTGGTTGCAGCGGAAAACCAGAAAAAACCATTAAGCGACAGCAAGATGGCGCAACTTCTGGCAGAACAGGGAATTAACGTTGCGCGCAGAACCATTGCGAAGTACCGAGAGGCGATGCTTATTCCCCCTTCCAATCAGCGTAAAAGTTTATAGCCTAAAGTGGAAATCGGAGGACGTTTATATGCAAATAAACCTGAGTGGACACCATATCGAGATTACTGAATCGTTACGGGCTTATGTTGAGGAAAAGTTTTCAAAACTTGAACGTCATTTCGAACAGATCAATAATGTGCACGTTGTGCTCAATGTTGAGAAAATGCAACAAATTGCCGAAGCGAGAATCAACCTCACCGGTGGTGAAGTCTTCGCGACTTCAGAGCATGCAGATATGTATGCTGCCATAGACGTCCTGATCGACAAGCTTGATCGTCAGGTTATTAAACACAAAGAGAAGTTAACAAAACACTAGCAATGGAACTTCGTACCATACTGCGGCCGGAATGCACGACCTGCGCCACTCCGGGCAGTAAGAAAAAGGTACTGGAACTTATCAGCGACTTAGCCGCTGCCCAGTACCCCACCCTCTCATCTCAAGAGATCTTCGAAAGCCTAGTGGCGCGCGAAAAGATGGGGAGCACAGGTATAGGTAACGGCATCGCCATTCCACATGGTCGATTAACCGATATAACACAACCCATAGCCATATTGGTGAAATGTGAGGAGCCGATAGCCTTTGATGCTATCGATAAACAACCTGTCGACATTTTATTTGCGCTGCTAGTGCCTGCTGACCAATGTCAACAGCACTTAAGCACTTTGTCCTGCATGGCTGAAAAGCTCAGCGACAAGCAAATATTGAAGCAATTGCGCAAGACGCATGATGAAACGGAACTCTATCAGGTAATCACTGGATGAAACTGGTCATAGTGTCAGGGCGCTCAGGCTCAGGCAAATCGGTCGCACTAAGAGTGCTTGAAGATCTCGGCTACTATTGTGTCGATAATCTTCCTTTGCCGCTGATTGGCAGCTTACTCGAACAGCTCAAGGGCAGTAACGATCTCGTCGCCATCAGCGTTGACGTGCGTAACCTGCCGGAGCAAGACAAGGTACTCGTCAAACAGCTCGCCAGCCTGCCAGAGGGCACTGAACTTACCAGCTTCTTCTTAAATTCCAGCGATAAAGTACTGCTAAAGCGCTACAGCGAGACTCGGCGCTTACATCCCTTATCTAAGAGCCGAGTATCACTGCAGGAAGCCATTAAGCTTGAAGGCAAGTTGCTCGAGCCCCTGTCACAGCAGATGGATCACTACATAGATACCTCGAGTCTGAATATCTATGAACTCAGCGACCAAGTACGGCAAATCCTGCTTGGCAGTGTCGATAAGGAACTGGTGATCAACTTCGAGTCTTTCGGTTTTAAGCATGGTATGCCAACCGAAGCCGACTTTATGTTTGATGTGCGCTTTTTACCCAACCCCCACTGGGAACCCGAGTTGCGCCCCCTCACAGGTTTAGATGAACCTGTGGCAGAGTTTTTAAATCGCCAGCCACTGGTCAATAAGTTCATCTGGCAAATCGAGAATTTACTCGAGACTTGGTTACCCCACTTAGAGCGTAATAACCGCAGCTATCTGACCATCGCCATCGGCTGTACTGGTGGTCAACACAGATCGGTTTACGTGGCCGAACAACTGGCTAAACGCTTTAGCAACGGCAAACACAAAGTGAATGCCCGACACCGAGAGTTAAGTCATGCCAAAGCTTGAGCGCCAAGTCACCATCTGCAATAAGCTTGGTTTACATGCCCGCGCCGCCACTAAGCTCGTGGTGCTTGCGTCTGAGTTTGATGCCAGCATTACGCTGATCCAAGGTGAAAAACAGGCCTCTGCCGCCAGTGTTTTAGGGTTACTTATGCTGGAAACCGGTATGGGTAAAACCATTACTCTGATTGCCGAAGGCCCTGATGCCGAGCCCGCGCTCAATGCCATTTGCGCGCTTATCGACGCTAAGTTCGACGAAGCCTGCTAATAGCCCCGACATCTCACCTCGATGCTCCCTGCCGTTATTCAGTACCCTGTTTGGTTTTGATTTCAGCACCTTATACCAGTAAAACACATTTGTGACTCGACGCCCTCCCGAGCGCTCAATTACAATATACTGCTGCGCTTTGGCTTAAGTCCTCAACAGCCAAACGTCCCTATCCACCGTCGCCATCTTGGAGGAAACATGCCTGTAGAAGCCTCAGACAGCTTACAAGTCGAACAACGTCTCGACCAACTGAGCCATGCCCTCAATAGCGGTATGTTTGTGCATGTTAGGCAAATGCTGCAAAACATGGCGGCGTCGGATATCGCATTGATTTTAGAGTCCTCGCCCCCTAAAGCGCGGCAAGTGCTGTGGCAACTTATCGATCAAGATCAGCTCGGGGATATTCTCGATGAACTCAGTGAAGAGTTAAAAGATCCACTGATCCGCGCCATGAGCCCTGAGCGGGTTGCCAAGGCGACCGCCAGCATGGATACGGACGATCTCGCTTATATCCTGCGAAGCTTGCCAGATACCGTCTATAAGCAAGTATTGCAATCCATGAGCCTGCAAAACCGCCAACGGGTCGAGCAAGCGCTCTCCTACCCCGATGAAACCGCGGGCAGCCTAATGAACACAGATACTGTGACTTTAAGGCCCGATGTGAATATCGATGTGGTACTGCGTTATTTGCGCCAACGGGGCAATCTGCCCGACACCACTGACACCTTATACGTGGTGGATAAGCACGATCGCGTACTTGGCGGGGTCAAACTTGCGGATCTCCTCACCTGCGATCCCAATACTCATATCAGCAGCATTATCGATACCGATATCGAGAGTATTCCCGTGGGCATGTCCGACAGTGAAGTCGCGCAGCTGTTCGAGCGCCATGACTGGGTATCCGCCCCCGTGGTCGACAGTGAGGGCAAATTACTCGGACGTATCACCATCGATGACGTGGTGGATGTTATCCGTGAAGACGCCGAGCACTCCATGATGGGGATGGCGGGGATGGACGATGATGAGGACACCTTCGCCCCTGTAGTAAAGAGTACTTTCCGCCGCTCACTCTGGTTGACGATTAACCTGTTTGCCGCCCTGCTGGCAGCCTCTGTCAGCAATATGTTTGAAGGCACAATCGAACAATTCGCCACGATTGCAATCCTGATGACCATTGTCCCGAGCATGGGCGGGGTCGCGGGCAATCAAACCTTAGCACTGGTGATCCGTGGGATCGCCTTAGGCCATATTGGCCAGAGTAACGCCCGCTGGCTGATTGGCAAAGAACTCGCCATTGGCTTTTTAAACGGCCTCATGTGGTCGATTTTGGTGTTTATCGCGGTATTAGTTTGGAAAGATGATATGGCGCTTGCCAGCCTGATTGGCGGTGCAATGCTCATCAATATGACAGTCGCAGGACTGGCTGGCGCCAGTATTCCGCTGATCTTAAAGCGCTTAAAAGTGGATCCTGCGTTAGCGGGCGGCATGGTGCTCACCACAGTCACCGATGTCATTGGCCTGTTTGCCTTCCTAGGATTAGCGACCCTGTATTTAATGCACTAGTACTCAACCTGCTAAAACAGACAACAAAAATGGCGCCATAGGGCGCCATTTTAATAAGTCGATTTGCACTATTTTTTAGGCGGCTGAAAACCATAACCCGTTAAAATCGCTTGTCCCTCAGGGGATAAAATAAACTCGGCTAAAGGCGCAGCTGCATTATTGGCATCCTTTAACACCAATAGGCCATAGTCGGCACCGACCGCTAGCTCAGGCGGTAAATCGACAATCTTGAGGCTTGGCACTTCTTTTTGTGCCAGCACCGCATTGGTGCAATAGGTTAAGAACACGTCCGCCTGCTTATTTTCCATCACCCAAGCATAGGGATTACGATCTTTGGGTGGTTTAGCACTTTCAGGCCCACCCGTTAGCTGCAAGGCTTTGGTTTCTAATGTGGTTTTTGCATTGGCTTTTAAGGCTTCGGCTTTCGCAAACACGGCCCAAGCATAATCCCCCGCGGGATCGGCTTTTGGCGTCGACGTTCCGACTTTAGTTTGCGGCGCGAGCAGGGTATCTAATAAATTCGCACTGGTGAGTGGCACATCCGCCTGGGCAATGGCACAGAGCTGGTTACGGGCAAACATTTGCACCTCTTGACCCGCTCCCGCATCGACTAAGGCCTGCGGGTGCTTCATATTCGCCGAGGCGAAGATATCGACTCGCTCACCCTCTTGGATCCGCTTGAGTAATAAGCCCGAAGGCGCATATTGCGCCGCGACTTTGGCGTCGGATTTCGCTTGGTAAGCGGCAATAATATCGTTCATCGCCGCCTTTAAACTGCCTGCGGCCCTGAGTTCAATTGGTGCAGCTGCCTCAGAGCTCATTGTTGCGCCTTGTGCCATTCCCGCCATCAATGTCGCCCCTAAACTGATTGCGAACACTAAACCTTGTTTTGCCATGCTGTACTCTCCATTCACACAGAAATGTCCTAGTGCATACAAGACGGCAAAACCTTTAGCGGATCAAGTATTACCGCTGCTGGATAAATGCAAATCGGGACGATTGTGGCCAAGATCACTTAAGTCTTTTAGGTGACAGGACAAATTGTCCACTAAGGCAAATTGTTGCCTAATGCAAAGAGTCAGCGAGTGCTGATAGTAAAAAGTCGCCCGTAGGCGACTCTTATTTTATGGAAATTATTGCCCCGTTGGGGTTAACACAATTTCCACTCGACGGTTTTGGGCGCGACCTGCGGCATTCGCATTCGATGCAATAGGACTCGCCTTACCCATCCCCTTAGATTTAACTCGAGCAGAAGCGACGCCTTTGCTCATCAGGTAGTTGCCCACTTCGCTGGCACGCACTTGTGATAAACGTAGGTTGTAAGCATCTGAACCGCTGCTGTCGGTGTAGCCTAATACGTTCAGTTGAGTCTTGCTGTATTCCTTGGCCACCAGCGCTACAGAGTTCAATACGCGCTTAGCACCATCACTCAGCTCAGTTTGGTCGACACCAAAGGTCACTTCGTTTGGCATGTTGAGAATAATATTGTCACCGTCGCGGGTTACACTCACACCTGTCGACGCCAATTGTTGACGCAGTTTGGTTTCTTGCACATCCATGTAATAGCCAATACCACCACCGACGGCGGCGCCAGAGGCTGCACCAATTAAAGCACCTTTACCGCGGTCACTCTTACTTGATGACGCAACCCCAACAGCCGCTCCGGCAACCGCACCAATTAAGGCGCCAGTCGTCGCTTTCGCCGTTTGTTGTTCGTTGGTATAGGGATTGACAGTCGAGCAACCCGAGGCAATCAGGGCACTGGTAACCACGACAATCGCCAGCTTTGACGCTGGCAGAGATTTAATCAGAGTAGGCTTCATCATTTATGACCTCATAACATGATTGATGATGGTATTTGCCCGCCAAAAGGCAAAGGGCGTGGCAAGTCGCCAAAAGACACCATAAAAACCGCAGTATATAAACATTCTCTGTTGAGACAATCTTTAATCGCTTTATTGCTCAGTTTATGACTGATCTAATCGAAAACAACACTAAATAGAAACATCTCAAGATCATCTGCACAACATTTAGAGTAAAAGCACTGAAATAGTGCAAGCTGCACCGTTTCTGACATGACTTAAAAAAGTCACCGTTTGAAAAATTTTAATAAGCCTATGATTTTAAATAAAAATACAAATTTTAAAAAATTGGCACGGATCTTACATACTAATAAATAGGTAGAAGAGCAGAGGCGCTCAAGCGACTCACTCAACACCTTAAGTATGCTGTTTGACATCGATGGACGTTAATCTAAGTGCCCGTTGTGAGGCATGGTAATCGAAGCACAATCCCAAAACGGATTGAGGAGGAAAAGATGAAACATCTGATGAAACTTATTAGTCATTGTCGCCACGAATGGTTGTCCCTGCGCCACCTAGGACATAGCCAGTGGGATATAGAGCAGCGTCACTAATCAGCAAGGAAAACACCGAAAGAACCAGCAAGTAGACAGATCATAGAGTAAGAGGGATAGCCCATGGGAATCGCCAATCATAGTCTTAAACCTGACGTTATTTTTGAAGTGAAAGTTAAAGGCAGATTACTCTCTGATGTCGCACGACAGTACGGTATTTCGGCTAAAGCGGTTTACCAATGGGTAAGGGAAAGCGAGCAACAGCCGCAGCAAAGGGAATGCGCGTTAATGACTGAAATAGCGCAATTGCAGAAACGCATTAAACAGCTAAACAGTGAATTACGCACTATAGGTTGAGGTGACCTCGCCAGTGCCCTTATCGACAAGGCCGGACCCCATTGCATATTGCCCTGTAGGTCTAACGCGATATGAAAGTTGTGCTAAAAACAATAATAACAGCGCCCTTTTACGTCCGGCCTTGTCATCCAATTAATTGAATTAGATATAAATAACAGTTTAGACAGGGTCGGATGGGTATCTATTATCGCTCCCCAACGACCTAAGATATAAATCGTACAAATAACAATAATAACTGTGCTGTTTACTATCCGGCTCTGTCAACTTAATGCTCAAAAGGTATGCAATAGCAACAAAGGAAAGGTTTTGACAAGGCTTTAGAGGGAGTTATCTCCCCCAAAGATCAAATATGTGAATTGTGCTCCCCCAAGTCACGAACATATTACCCTCTTGGGTCTTGTCCTTTTATTCACGGATCAATGACGATCCAGCGCTAGGCTAGGATAGCGCGCCACGGATGGCTGTGTTGCTTGCAACACCTAAGGTTTCGGCAAGGCTCGAGGGAGTTATCTCCCCCAAAGATTAAATATGTCGATTGTACTCTCCGACCAATCCAACATATTTTCTCCCTTTGGTCTTGTCCTTTTATTAAGTGGTTCAATGGAAAGGAAGGGGCTGAGTGCCCATGCCAAGGATGGCAATATGAGATATTCAAAATCAATAACTTAATAATATTCTCCAATAAAAAAGACGCTTATAAGCGTCTTTTTTATTGAGATGTCAGCTAATAGTTTTCGTTAGCCTCTTGAAGTCGCAGCTTGCGCTCCTGCGCCTCATCATAGGCGGCTTGAATTTCATCTAATACAGAATTGACATCCGCATCGACTAATACTTCGGTAAACTTGCCCGTGAGCGGCGTATCCGCTTTTAATTGTCCCGCCTCAAACAGCGCCCACATTTCTTTAGCATATTGGGTCTTGAGTAGCTCGGGGGCGTACTGACCGTAATATTGCGTCATGTTATTAACATCACGCTCCAGCATCCATTTCGCATGGTTGTTGGCTGCGGCATCGACGGCCTGAGGTAAATCGATAATCACCGGGCCATTAGCATCCACTAGGACGTTAAATTCGGATAAGTCGCCATGGACTAAACCTGCGAAAAGCATACGTTTAACATAGGTCATCACTAACCCATGGTCGTGGATGGCTTGCTCGGCACTAAAGCTCACATCATTCAAACGGGGCGCGACATGGCCTTCGCTGTCGGTGACGAGTTCCATCAACAATACGCCATCGAAACAGCCGAAGGGCGTAGGCACTCTGACCCCCGCATCGGCTAAACGAAACAACGCATCGACCTCGGCGCTCTGCCAAGCCTCTTCCATCTGTTCGCGGCCAAATTTGGAGCCTTTTTCCATCGCCCTAGCGCGGCGGCTATTACGGACCTTACGCCCCTCTTGGTAAACCACCGCCTGCTTAAAACTGCGTTTCTCCGCTTCCTTATATACCTTGGCGCAGCGAATATCCTCACCACAGCGTACCACGTACACTGTAGCCTCTTTACCGCTCATCAGTTGGCTAATGACTTCGTCAACCAGCCCTTCATCAACCAGAGGTTGGATTCGTTTAGGAGTTTTCATACCGACCTTATACCTTACTTAGGCGTAAGATGGAATGTGCCGGGCAAATCTTCATATAAAAGCAGCCTTATAAAGAGGATAGATAAAAAGATTCAGTTAAAGATACCTGACTTCAGTAAAAACTAAAGCACCTCGTGCAGGAACACAATAGCAAAACGTAGTGGATTTACCGTCAGTAAAGCTGCTGAAAATTACCCTCTATTGCCTGTACCTTGACTTAACGAGCGCATCGATTGACTCAAGCAACAAGAGACTGAAATCCATTGTGATTTATACGAAGAGTGCTATCACACTGCCCACGGTTGCGGCGACTTTCAGCAATTGCCCGGCTTTGTAGTAGCCTTGGGTACTCTCTTGAGGTGGAGTTTCGCGATCACAAAGAGGTTCATGGGTCTTAGGTTCTGCCAAACCAAGTGCGCCATGGGCGAAAGATTGCAGGGCACCGACCTCTGTAGGAGTATTGTTATCACTCGATTCTTGAGGTTCTGTGCCTTTTTTAAGTTCTGCTTGCACCTCTTGAGAAGACGTAGAGGTCGTCGCCATGTGCGGCGCAGACCGTTTTACCCCCAAGGGCGAGCTATCTGATGGCGGCAGCGGAGCCAACATAAGGATTTCCAATACAAGATACTGAAAAGTAAAACTAACATTAACTCAATGCCTTAGCATTATTGCATCGCACGAGTTGTGACTCAGATAGGAAAAGTCCCCCAGAACTCTGCGCCAGCTAACCGTATTCGCGGCGAAATATAGCGCTAGCTCTCCCCTTCCCTAGGCTTTATGCTGATGCCATTTTGTGACTTGTCAGATCTTAGAATGCGCTACCTTAATTTTGCTTTGGCTCTTACCGCCCTCTCCCTCACCCAATGCACTAGCCTCTCACTCGAGGAATGTCGAGATAATGACTGGTACGCCACGGGTTTAGCCGACGGTAATCGGGGCGCTAACGCGAGTCAGCTCAATCAGTATCAGCAGGATTGTCGTGAGTTTAATCTCAGAGTGGATGCAGCCCAGTGGCAACAGGGATATCAGCAGGGACTTATCAGCTATTGTCTGCCCGAAAATGGCTACCGCGTAGGTTTAGCTGGAGAGAATTACTATGGCGTTTGTAACAACAATCAGTTTGTTGAGCGTTATAACCAAGGACACGAGCAGTATCTGGTGAATAAACGTCTAGCCGAAATTGCCGAGCGCTTAAATGCTATCGATAGCGAGATCAGTAGCATCAACAACAAGCTAAACAACCTCACCGATAAAGCCGAACTGCTAAAGCAAAAGAACGCCCTATTGAACGAGAAAAACCATCTCCTCGACGAAAGACAACGCCTTCGCCGAGGCGATATCCGCTTTGAGTTTCGCTTCTAAGCGTCCGCCTCAAAATGGCTTAAGGGATAAGCCATCACTTAGAGATGGCTTCTTTGGTACTAATAATACTGATTTTGTTGGCAACTTTAATATTGTTAACCTTAGGCACTCGCAGGAAGAAGCCATAATAGAGCACACTGGCGGATGTCCAAGCGATGGCCAAGCTCCATAAATCATGGCTTAAGAAGTGGGCACCACGCAGCTCCTGCGCAAACCCAAACACCGCACCTAAGACAATGCCGAAGATTAAGCCGGTCTTAGCATACTGGGGGCGGTATTCTTTCAACACATAATAGCTTGCTACCCAAGCAAAACCGCCGCTCGAATGTCCTCCGGGGAAACACTGCCCAAACTCGGCGCCCTCTGGCAAACGAGCAAATAGGGATGAGTGCATCATGCGACCACCAAACTCAAGCACATCCCAGGGACAAGTCATATGGGTAAGACTCTTACCAAGGCGCACTAAGACCACACTAGCTAGCACACTGCAAAACAAATAGATAAAACCTTTACGATAAGGGCGCAACTTGTCGACGCGAAAGCTTAAGCCAATGCAGCTAACCACGATGACGGCAAGCAGAATCACCAGATTTCGCCCAGTGACATGCAGCAGATCCTCAGTCAACCAATGGCCACGCAAAGGCCAAGAATCCACCCCACCCTGCCAGTGAAATAACAAGCTGGCGAATCGCATATCGGCATGGGTCAGTTCGAGCCAAAAAATAATCACCGCAAACACAAGCCAAGGTGTGAGCAAATGTCCCTTTGCAAAACTGAAAAATGTCGTCCTAACATTACTTTTCATAGTGTGATGCACTTAGTTATCCACTCGCCAAAATACCCAGCACCAGACTACGGGCGAATTCTTATCAAAAGCTTAAGGAAATTAAAACACAAAAATTAACATAAACTCTACAAAGTAAAGCAAACTTAATCGTGGTGGTAAACTCGAAAACGAAGAAAAAGGCTATAGTGTATAAATAACAAAGTGCTTTTTGGATGAGCCTCAAATGCCCTACAAGTTTGCCCTCCAACAATCTCAAAAAGAACGTTTATTCGCGGATATCGCTATTGATACAGGCAAGATTACCGTGCCGCCTGAGATGCTAGAGAATTGGCAACAAACCTTAGATCTGCTCTCCGAGATAGTGGATACGCCGGCCGCGCTTATCATGCGTGTTCACCCTACCGAGATTGAAGTATTTGCCTCAAGCCATAGTCAGGGAAATCCCTACAAGCCCCACGATAAAGAGCATTTGGGCCATGGCCTGTATTGCGAAACCGTGATGAAAGAATGCCGAGAGCTCCACATCCCCAACGCTTTGAAGGATGCCGATTGGGATAAAAATCCCGACATAAAACTGGGGATGATTGCCTACTGTGGCCTGCCCTTGCATTGGCCCGATAACAGCACCTTCGGCACCATTTGTATGCTCGACAGTAAGGAGCGCAACTACAGCCAGCAATTCCGCAGTTTATTGGCGCGGTTTCAAAATGCTATCGAAACTAATCTGATCACTCTGTTCCAACAGGCTAAGTTGCAGCTCCATAACCAACAACTCGAACAGAAAGTCCAGCAACGCACCCATGAACTGGCAGAACTCAGCGCCAAGTTAATCCGTGAAATTGAAACCCGTACGACGACCGAAAGCTCACTTGAGTATCATAAGAGCTACGATCCGCTGACAGGCCTCCCCAACCGGCTCAATCTCATCAACACCCTAGCGAATATGCTGGAAGAGATTAATCGTAAAGAAAAAATCTCTGTGTTTTACTTAGGGCTGCGTAACTTTAAATCCATTAACGACAGCTACGGTTATCTTATCGGCGATAAGATACTCACTATCTTGAGCCAACGCTTGCAGCATTGCACAGACGGCCATACCTTTATTGCCCGCATTGCAGGGGCGGAGTTTGTGCTAGTGCAAGCCCATAAGCCCTCGCAGCGCGAAACTAATAAAGTGCTTAATCAGATCATCAACTGCTGTAATTCGCCCTTTGGTATCGCCGACTTTGTGATCACTATTCCCTCGTCAATCGGCATAGCACAGGCACCAAGCGACGGTATCGATGCCGCAACCTTACTGCAAAAAGCAGGTGCCGCCATGACCATTAGTAAGGCCGAAGGCACACCCTATAGCTTTTTTAATCAAGATACCCAAACGGCGCTGAGCCAGCGTTATCAGCTCGAGTCCCACTTAGTCGATGCACTGCAAAAAAACGAACTGAGCCTTCAATATCAGCCCTTTATCGAGTTGAAAACTCACAAAGTGATTGGCGCTGAAGCGCTGCTGCGTTGGCACAATCCCGTGCTAGGGCAGGTTCCCCCTGACCGATTTATCGCCTTGGCCGAGCGTAATGGACAAATCATGGAGATAGGTAACTTTGTGCTCCACAGCGCCATTAAACAAGCCGCCGACTGGTGCCGAATACTGCAGCGGGACTTTAAAATCGCCATCAATATCTCCCCCGTACAAATGCGTAATCCCCGCTTTGCCGAACATATTGCCGAGCTACTAACCCTGTACCAATTACCTGCCACGGCACTGGAGCTCGAGATCACCGAAGGAATGCTATTGCAGGACGAACATTTAGCCCATAACGCTATTCAGCAATTGCAGGAACTGGGGATCCGCATCTCACTCGATGACTTTGGCACCGGCTACTCTTCCCTAAGCTATCTGCAAAAGTATTCCTTCGATACCTTAAAAATCGACCGCTGCTTTATCAGCAAACTCGAAAACAGCGAGCAGGACAGGGAGTTAACTAAGGCCATTATCGCTATCGGTAAAAAGCTCAAACTTAAGGTGATTGCCGAGGGAGTAGAAAACACCCATCAGGACAGTTTTATCCGCAGTGAAGAATGCGATTTAGGCCAAGGCTATCTCTATGGCAAACCCATGACGCCAGCGCAGTTTGAGCGGGATTTTATCCGCAAGCCAGAGGCTTAAATTGATTTTGTAAAAGAAAGCACTGTGACTTGATGCCGTCATGCCTTGTTAAGGCCAAACAAGCAAGCATCTAGCTTGGATAAGCACAAACAAATAGTCCGTTAAAATAAAAAGCCCCCGCAACCTAAATTGCGGGGGCTTTGCTATGAGGGGTTAGCTCATATTCAAGAATGTTTACTTGTAAGTTGCTTCGCGTTTTTTCGCTTCTTCATCCCACTTAGGTAACACGTTTTTCTTGAATGCTTCTTTCTCTGCATTCATCTTGTCCATGTCCATACCCAGTGCCGCTTGAGCTTTCGCTTTGGTAGAGATATCAGGGATAGCAACCGCGTCAGTCACGCCTTTCTTCGCCAGTAATTGGGCTAATTTCACACGGGCATCAGCCGCTTTATCAACCGCAGTACCTAGGATACGCAGTGCTTCTTCTGGAGCGTGAGCCGCAACACCGTGAGAAGCAATCGCGAAGTCCCAGCGCCATTGAGCGTGACGGATATCAGTCAGGATTGGCTTCATTTCAGCTTCGGTGGCACCCACTTCCCACGCTTTAGCGGCTTCGAAGTGTGCTTTCACTAATTGACCTTCAGCGCGAGCTTTCAGCTCTTTCACCTTGGCATAACGCTCTTTAGTGATGCCTTCTAAGAACTCTTTGCTTTGGCTATGGCAAGTTGCACAGGTTTCGTCGAAGCGATCGAATGGGTTACCCACTTTATGATCTGTGTACTTACGACCTTTGTCGTTAGTCACTTTAGGCATGTGACAGTCAACACAGCTCACATCGTTCTTACCGTGTACGCCCAGTTTCCAAGTTTCATAACCAGGATGTTGTGCCTTCAGCATTGGTGTCTTAGACAGCGCATGAGTCCAGTCAGAGAACTCGATAGCATCGTAGTAAGCTTCCATTTGTTCAACAGTGGTACCTGAATCCCATGGGAATTTTACGAAGCCTTTGCGATCGTCTTTCTTCTCGAAATAGTATTCAACGTGGCACTGACCGCAAACCATAGATTGCTTGTCTTTCTTCGAAGCTTTGTCGAATGGTGTGCCGATAGTTTCCATTGCGCGCTCAGCGAATGGACGTGAAATGCGTAGTTTTGGGGTGCCTTTTTCGTGGCAGTCGCTACAACCAATAGTGTTAACGACTTCTGGACCACCTTTAGCCCACTTGCCTTTGAAGTAACCATCTTCGCCTTGTTCTTCGATCAGGCGAGGTACGTCAGGGCTCTTACAGCTCCAACAGGCCATTGGCATTGGACCGTCTTCAGCATTGGCTGGTGCGCCTGTACGTAGGGTGTTACGTACGTCAGTCACGGCATACATGTGGCCGCGAGGTGCGTTGTAGTCTTTTGCGAAACCATAACCGGCCCACAGAATTACTAAGCTAGGATCGCCCGCTAATGCGTCGGTGATCTCTTCACTTTTTGCGGTGTCATGCCAGCTATTGTATTGATTAGCAAACTTATCTTTGTATACTTCGTTGCGTGGCTCGGTCTTATCGCTCGCCATCGCACCCGCCGCCATGAAGCTCGCGGCAACCAATGCACTGAGTGCAAAGGACTTACCTATCATCTTCTTCATCATCTCATCTCCGTGTTGCATTATTTTAATAAATCACGACATCTCCAAGGCCAAAGTTAGTGGCTTAAACCCTCCAAAGACATACCTCTTAGGGGGTATCTAGAACGAAGTTTGCGCTAGATCAAAATGTAATAGTGTTGTTGTTCACACTTTTATGTTTTCGTTAATGTAGTACATTATTTTCTAATGTAAAACACGACTAAAGTGCCATTAAATCAATGGCCCATATATTAGGTAATGGACATATGAAACGAGGCAGCCTTACCTCTAAAATTTTGGGTTTAATGTTAGTACTGATTTTGCTTTCTAGCAGCTTGGCCATCTTCGCAATCATCAATTTGTCTTACAGTTTAGGCGATGCAAAGGCCATCAACGCCTCGGGTTCACTGCGGATGCAAAGTTACCGGCTGATGTTTTATGCCAATTCGGGCAGTAACGCCGCCCAAGAGAAGATTGCCGAGTTTGAAAACACCTTGCACTCCGAGGCATTGCAACCTTCCACGGGTTGGCTTAGCCCGAAAAAGATCGCCGATCAGTATCAGCTCGTCATCGATAAATGGCTGGTGATGAAGTACTACATTGAGCAGGAAAACTCCCGCGATTACGCCGCCTCGCTCAAGGATTTTGTCGATACCATTGATTTATTGGTGCTAGAAATGGAGCACCATGCCGCCTTTAAGCTGCGCCTGCTTGCCGCGAGCCAGATTTTTGGACTTGGGCTAATGCTCGCCATCGCCTTTTTAGCGGTACGTTTCACCAAGCGAAAAGTCGTAGTGCCCTTACAGCAGTTAATGGAATCGGCCAACACCATTTCGAAGGGTAACTTTGAGATAGAAATGCCCGAGACCGAATATATTGAGCTCACCGCCCTAACCCACGCGCTGCAAAAAACTGCCCGCGAGCTCGCGACCCTGTATGGCAACTTAGAATCCCAAGTGGCCGAAAAGACCCTCGCGCTCACTAGGGCAAATAATGAACTCGCGTTTTTATACGATAATCTATTGACGCTTAACGCGAATAAACTCGATTACAAGGCACTTAGAGCGGCGTTAAATCAATTAAAAGATTATGAGTCTATCGACTATTTACGACTCATTATTCAGTACCCAGAGCAAGAGTTAGAAGTAGTTGAAGCCGATGGTGGTTGGCCGGAAGATACCCAAAACAGTACCCGCTTCCCACTGCAATTTGAGCAGGCCGACTTAGGTTACTTAGAGCTTATTTCGGCGCAGGATACGAATACACCGCTGTTTAAAAACTTCGCCATCATGCTCACTCGTTCCATCGTTATCCATAACGCCACCGAGCAACGCCAGCAACTGGCCTTGATGGAAGAACGCGGCGTTATTGCCAGGGAATTACACGACTCCCTCGGTCAGGTACTGTCCTTCCTCAAAATCCAAATTAGCTTGCTGCGCAAAAACTTAGATCATAGTTGCCGCAGCCCTGCGATCGAGGGGCAACTGACGGAAATCAATGAAGGCGTCAGTACAGCCTATGTACAGCTCAGGGAGTTATTATCCACCTTCAGATTAACCATCAAAGAACCGAATCTGAAGAACGCGATGGAAGCCATGCTAGAACAGCTTAGGGCCAATACCGATATCAAGATCCA
>AACY020557237.1_pt1 | contig 32334 bp, 20 predicted proteins | sample 267378 | NCBI WGS metagenome assembly AACY02 (sample SAMN02954345, study PRJNA13694) | marine metagenome | biome: aquatic; feature: ocean; material: water; isolation source: isolated as part of a large dataset composed predominantly from surface... | reverse complement strand
TTAACGAGCCCGAAAGACTCAAGATGCGTGAAACCACTGACAAACTGATCCGCACCATTGAAGACTTAGACGCCCTGCGTGACCGAGCCAATGTGACCCAGGAAGAATTACTCAGCCAGCAATCGGAGCAGCTAAACAAGCGCTTGTATTTCTTATCCTTAGTCTCGGCAATCTTCTTACCGTTGGGCTTTTTAACCGGCTTGCTCGGGGTGAATATTGGTGGCATTCCCGGTGCGGATAACACTTGGGCCTTTGCGACCTTCTGCGGCATTCTTATCTCACTGGTCGCCCTGCAAATGGCGCTCTTCTATCGCTTTAAGTGGTTGTAGACTGGAATAAAAAACGCCAATCACATGATTGGCGTTTTGTTTTGTGGATTGCCGTTACTGCGGCAACTCAAACAGATTCGTCATGACTTTATACAGCTCAGTGCCTTGATGCACTGACGCCGAGGCAAAATGGAGTATGGGCACACAATCCTGCGGCAAACTTAGCGCCGTCAGCTCCCGCTCACTGCCATATAAGTCGAGGCGCAGCAGATTGACTAAGGTCTCACCCGCCGCCAGCAGTTCTCCCACGGGCGCCACATATTCCACCAATCCCGCCATAGGCGCATGGTATTTTTTATAATCCTTAAGATAACAGCCAAAACGCGGCATCTTTGCGGGTGCGACTCGCTCGGCGATCACCCCACGATGACTCAAATAGGCCAAAATCCCCTTAGCATCGACTAAAGCATCCTCAAGGCAAATGCGTTCTTGGCTCGCCAGTTCCAAGGTAAAGGCCGAAACGGCAATCTCGAGATCTCGCCCTTGTGCTTTAGCGACTTCACTCAATTGCCACCAAGGGCAAAATGCCGCTTCATCCATAGCGCCGCCAAAACTATTGGGGATCACTAAGGTGTAAGGAATCGAGAAATACTGTGCCGCTGCAAGGTCATATTCAGGACAATACAAGTGTTTACATGATTTAGGCCCGGTATGCAGATCCAATACTATATCCGCCTCGTGGGCCATGGCCTGCAAGTTAACCGCTAATCTGTGGCCCGTGGTCACGCCCCACTCGTTGCGCAAACGCTGTTGACACGCCTCGACTAAGGTGCTGCGGTAAGCTTGGATAAGCGCACTATCGCTCAGCTCAGCATGTTCACGGTACCAAGCGGCTAAATCAATTGAGTGATTTAAGTACTCGCGGTTCCAGTTTGCTCCTGTGATAGGGTCAAAACGCCCCAGCGTAAACTCACCGCTCTTTTGATTGATCCCCAGCGGATTTGCCAAGGGCACTAAGGTAATTTCCCCTAAGATATCGCAGCGTTCGAGCTGCTTCATCAATTGAAAAATCACCGCATTGCCCTGCACCTCAGCGCCGTGGACATTGGCCTGAATATACACTTTAGGGCCAGCGGCATGGCCACTTGGCTTAAAGTGGTAAATCGGCAGGGTGAGTGCTTGCCCTGCGGCAAGCTCCCCAATGGTTAAAGACGATGCAATCGGTTGCATATTACGCGCCTTCGAACAGGTTTTCGTGCAGCGCTTTAACCACTTGCGCCGCTTCTGATTCGGCCACGAGTACACACAAGTTATGCGGGCTGGCACCTTGGCAGATCATGCGCACATTGTGGGGCTCGAGCACTTCAAACACCCGGCGGCATATGCCCGCAGTGGTCGCAATACGGTTACCGATAATCGCCACCAGTGCTAAACCATCTTCAACACGCACACGGCAATGCTGTGATAATTCCTGCAGCAACGCTTCGCTTAATAGTCCCTGGCCGCTCGAATCTGAGCCAGTTTTATCTAGGGTCAGCGATACGTTAACTTCGGAAGTGGTGATCAAATCCACACTGATCTTATGCCTTGCCAGTGTGGCAAAGGTTTCAGCCAAGAAGCCCTGTGCATGCAACATTTGCAGGCTGTGTAAATTGAGTAGCGTTTGGTCGCGGCGCAGCGCAACCGCGCGAAACACGGGCGCATCTTCAACCTGATGACGGATCCAAGTGCCGCCCTTTTCAGGCTCCTTACTTGAGCCGACAAACACTTGAATTTGCTGGCGCACAGCAGGCAGAATCGTCGCAGGATGCAGCACTTTAGCACCGAAAGTCGCCATTTCGGCGGCTTCGTTAAAACTGATTTCGGCTATAGGATGGGCGTTTGGCGCAAGGCGAGGATCAGTTGTATAAATCCCGGCCACATCGGTCCAAATCTCAACCGCGGAGGCTTTTAAAGCTTCGGCTAACAGTGCCGCAGAATAGTCGCTACCGCCACGGCCAAGCGTGGTGGTTTGTCCCGCCTCATCGGAACCAATAAAGCCTTGAGTCACAATCACTTGTTCAGATAACAGCGGCAGTAAATGCTCACGTGAGAGAGAGGCAATTTGCTCAACCTGTGGTTCGGCGCGGCCAAAATGGCTGTCGGTGCGCAGCACTCTGCGCACATCGAAGGCACTCGAGTTAGCGCCTTTTTCCCGCAATACCGCCGCAAATAATGCCGACGAACACTGCTCGCCAAGGGACAATAACTCATCCATGGTGGCCTTGCTGCGCTGGGATGCTAGCGCTTCGCTCAATACCGCCATACGGCTTAACAGCTTATCCAATGCCGCAGCTACGTCGTTGGGGCGACCCAGTTTATCTAAGATAGCGTATTGAATTTGGGCGATTTGCTTTAAGCGCTGTAAACGACCATCGTCGTTCATTGACTCTTGAGTGAGTTCAACCAAGAGGTTAGTCACGCCACTGGAGGCGCTAACCACCACTAAACGACAATCGGGATTGCCCAGTACGATATCGGCGCAGCGATTCATTGCACCGTAATCGGCGACTGAGGTACCACCAAATTTTGCGACAACAAGAGACATTATCGTACCTCCGCAGAAGCAGAAGACACGGCACAAACTAGGATAAGATCTTGATTAACTAACATGATTACGCTCCGAACCAACTTCGTTCGAAGAGCCTGGTGCTCAATGATACGCACCCCAATAGAAGGGAAACAGCAATCGTCACCAGAAGCTCTCCACCAATTACAGGTGACAATCGTTAGGATTCAGCCTAAGCGACCGACATAAACATGCAGCAACCACATCTATGCCTCGGCGTTAATCTCCCTCATCAATCATCGCCGGAGTTTGTGCTCCTCTGACTGACTACCTAGTTAACGCTCCTCTTCTGTTCCTTTCCGCCGGAAAGGGACGAAAAAAGTAGCAATAAACCCCTAATGAAGTCAATGCTAATTTCACATCGCATAAACAAATTCAATAAACGCTTTTAAAAACAATGAGCAATTTAGCGGTAAAGCCAAAGCCAAAAATGGCGGCGAGATATCGAACAGACATTAAAAGGATTAAAAAAGAAGTGACCTAGCCTTGCCCTTTACAGACAAAGCCGGATAAGAAAATAGTTAAAAACGCGCGGGTTAGGTCGCTAGATCGGGCAGTTCGTAAACCAAACGCACGTGATCATTAAACAGGCCTAAACACACTTCATCATGCCCGGTGATGGTACAAGGCACTAAACTCACCTCACCCTTTTCCACCATGTAGATGGCATATTGATTAAACTTTTTCCCTAGCTGCAGCGCCATGCTTCTATCGACAAACACCGCCCAGCTCTTTTCCATATGGGATAAATCTGGCGATGCGCCCACCATTGCACGATAGGGGCTGCCGATTAATTCAATATCACGGAGAAGTTGGCGGTCGAGTAAACGGTTTTGGCTGGGACTGAGGAGGGTTGAAGCGGGATTATGGGCGGTAATTACAGCAAAGGAAAAATCACAGGATAATGCTTGAGTAAGCAAAAACAACGGCTTCTGGTAATGCTGCCACAAATCTTGAGTCATGTTGTCCATTGGTAGTCTAGTCGAAAAATGAACCCGGGTTAGTGTAGCAGAGCGCCTCAAAAATCCAAAGAGGCGTGAACTGGCTCACAAGAATCAAAAATACATTAGTTATACTAATCAATGACTAAAGTAAATATCATGGTAAATCAGGGCCTCAACCAGAAATTTGTTAACATTTCATTTGTTAACAAATGCCTAAAACGAGTACAATGACGCCATTGGCTAGTTAAGCAGATAACATTAAGTTTGCTTAATCTTGACAAGGGGTTGTTAGATTCCTCTGCGAAATCACCCTAATCTGGCCAGACATCTTTTAAAATGTGTTCTACATTTGAGTTATCATTTAAACATTTTAAAAAAAACAATAGTTAAGGAACTATTTATAACTATTGCTTATCGAAGTTGATACTGGTTACGTTTTATCGTATTACACTTTAAACGTGCACTTTATATACATCCTGATGTGTCGCCGTAAAGATCTTTCCTTTGAAGCACAGAGCAGTTAGAGGAAGTATCAACATTTTATGAATATAAGGATCCGATGTAAGCGGTCCTTATGGTTAGAATAAAATTGGTTAAAATTTAGGTAATTAATATGCAAAATCCGCACATTCTGATCGTTGAAGATGAAGCCGTTACCCGTAACACGCTGAGAAGTATTTTCGAGGCAGAAGGGTATGTGGTAACTGAGGCCAATGATGGCGCAGAAATGCATAAGGCTATGCAGGAAAACAAAATTAACCTAGTGGTTATGGACATTAACCTACCAGGTAAAAACGGTCTGTTGTTGGCACGTGAATTACGTGAAATCAACAACATCGGTCTGATCTTCCTGACAGGCCGTGACAACGAAGTCGACAAAATCCTTGGACTTGAAATTGGCGCGGACGATTATATTACCAAGCCGTTCAACCCACGTGAATTGACGATTCGTGCTCGCAACCTTCTGACTCGTGTGAATAGCGCTGGTAACGAAGTCGAAGAAAAGAGCTCTGTCGAATACTACCGTTTCAACGATTGGAGCCTAGAGATCAATAGCCGTTCTCTGGTGAGCCCACAGGGTGAATCTTACAAACTGCCACGTAGCGAATTCCGCGCTATGCTGCACTTTGTTGAAAACCCAGGCAAAATCTTAACTCGTGCCGATCTACTGATGAAGATGACTGGCCGTGAATTAAAGCCACACGACCGTACTGTTGACGTGACTATCCGTCGTATCCGTAAGCACTTCGAAAGCTTGCCAGATACGCCAGAAATCATCGCGACTATCCACGGTGAAGGCTACCGTTTCTGCGGTAACTTAGAAGACTAATCTTCTAAGTCCGTTTGAATAATAAAAACCAGATCCTCGGATCTGGTTTTTTTATCTCTGTAATATCGCCAATCCTCAGCCCCGCTTTATCACCCCGCCAAGCCTGAATAGCTAAACTTGAATAGCCATCGCAAACTTTAAGCACATCGATAGAGATGGAGCAGTTACTCACGACCAAGTGCTATCCACAGCCTTAACTCAGGTGCTAGCTAATGTGGTAGCTAAGGTATTAGCCAAATACCGAGTATACAAAAAGAGTGAGGTGTTAGCCTCACTCTTGGATAACTGCATGCGCAAGTTTAACTGCATACGCGTGGTTAAACAGCGCTCTGCTGTAGGTTATTTGCCGCTTTTAAGCTGTCTATCGAGGAAATCCGCCAGCGAGCGATATAAGTGATTACGCACTTTCTCACCGCGCATCGAATGCTTAGAACCCGGATAATCAATCATCTGGAACAGTTTACCTTCGTCCTGCAACGCCTTGTACACGCGAGTGCTGTTTTCAAACAACACGTTATCGTCGGCCATACCGTGGTACATCAACAGCCCCGACTGATAGTTTTTCACATAGGGAAACACGCTACTAGCTTCGTAACCCTGTTCATTATTCGCGGGATGGGCGAGATAACGCTCGGTGTAGTGAGTGTCGTACAAGCGCCAATCGGTGACGGGCGCGCCCGAAATCGCCGCCTTAAAGTAATCTGGCGCCTTAAACAGACTCATCAAGGCCATATAACCGCCGTAGCTGTGACCATAAATCGCCACATTGTTGCTATCAACAAAGGGCAGACTGCGCAGATAATCGACGCCAACCTTTTGGTCATTCACTTCCGCTTCGCCCAAGTGACGGTAAATCACTTGCTCGAACTGTGTGCCTCTGTGGGCGCTGCCGCGGTTATCCAGTTGAAATACCACATAACCTTGCTGCACTAAGTATTGGGTAAAGTAATCCTGCTCACTCCAGCTATTAGTCACCAATTGCGCATGCGGGCCGCCATAAACACGTACGACTACCGGATACTTTTTGCTCGCATCGAAGGGCACAGGTTTAAAGAGGCGCGTTTGCAAGACTTGTCCGTCTTCCGCCTTAAGCTCTTTAAACTCAGGCAGTTGCCAAAGGCCAGCATAGTCATACAGAGGGTGGCCAGCTTTGACTTGGTTCTGCTCGACCCACGCCAAGTGTTGACCCTTATCGCCGTGTAAACTGATCTGTGGCGGCTGAGATAAGCTATTGAAATAATCCAGATACACGCTTTGACTATCGGCAAATACCGGGTTGTGCATCCCCGCCTCGCTGCTCACGCGCTCAACCTTGCCACCCGCTAACGGCACACGGTAGAGGTGTTTTTCGATAGGGGTATCTTTGCGGCCAGTGAAATACACCCAACCTGCGGTTTCATCGATATATTCCAGCTCATCGACCGCCCAATTGCCCTTGGTCAGTTGCGTCTTCAGCTTACCTTTTAGGTCAAACAAATAAAGATGATTAAAGCCGTCACGCTCCGAGGCCCAGATAAACGCCGATTGCTGCTTTAAGAAGTGCAGGTCATTGTTAAGATTCACCCAAGCATCGCTACGCTCTTTGACTAAGGTTTTCGGCTTGGTCAGCGATTCTAGCGCCACCAGTTGCAGATCCAACTTTTGTTGATCGCGGCTCTGCCACTGGAAGGATAAATGCTTGCTATCCGGCAACCAATCGACGCGAGGCAGGTAAATATCCTTATTTTTATCATTGCTTAAGGTCACCCAATTGATGGCTTTATTGCTTAACGTCACCACGCCCAGTTGGATCTCGACATTGTTTTTACCCGCCGCTGGATAACGTTGCTCGGTAAGCTTAATGCCATCGGCGTAGATTTCATTGCGGGTGACCAACTCCACGCCAGACTCATCGATGCGGGTAAAGGCGATGGCCGACTCATCGGGCGCCCACCAGTAACCCGTCATGCGATCCATTTCTTCCTGGGCGACAAATTCCGCCATGGCATTTTTAATCGCGCCGCCACCGTCTGTGGTCATGGCCTCAAGCTTTTTAGTTGCTAAATTGAGCACATACAGATTTTGGTCCCGCACGAAGGACACAAAATTACCCTTGGGCGATAGGCGCGCATCGGTGGCAAAGCCCTCGCCTATCGGCAGTTGGCTAACGCTGTTATCCGCTAAGGAAAAGTAATACAGATTACCTGAGGCAGGGATCAACAGCGCCTTGCTATCGTCCGCCCAGAAATATTCCATAATGCCTTCGCCATAAATACGTTGGCGCTCGCGGCGGGCCTTTTCTTCATCGGATAACTCATTGCTCGCCAGCTTATCGGCGTTCAGCAACAGACTAGATTTGCCCGTCTTCACATCCATCTGCCAGAGATCGTAAAAGTTTTGGTTGTCTTTACGTCCCGCAAGGTAGGTCACCCTTTGACCATCGGGGGATAATTTTAATCCACGGGGACTCGTGCCCGCCAAGGCAGGCGACGCATTCATGCGCTCGATAGTCAGCGGCGTTGTGCCGCCCTCAAGCGCGTAGGCGGGGGTCAATATCGCGCTAGAAACCATGGCCAGTTGACTCGCTATCAGTAGGGATGAGGCGCCCAATGTCACCGAGCGCAGGGAAGAAGCTAACCCATTTTTAGTCATTATTATTCCTTGGAAGCACACACGCCTTAAGTCGGCGATCAAAAACTGCCGTCATTGTGCCAAGGCAAAGCCTAAATAAAAAGCGCAGGCAATATACAGATACAAATTAGCTGGCGAACTCCTGCGGTTAGCTCAATTTTCAAGATAACCCACTCAGTCTGACACAAAGGGATAACCCTCTTGGCTTAAATTGATTAAAACCCACAGCAACATCGCTGAAATTGTCGACTAACTGAGTTATTATTCGCGGCAAATAATGAAATTGACCTCAATGTTGAACCCCTAAAGGACCTAACATGCAGACTCTTGCCCAGCACTTAACCTCAAAGGCAGTGAACGAATCCCTCTCGCAACTGATTTTGACCTTAGCCGACACCTCCAAAGCCATCAGCCATGCAGTGCGCCACGGTGCCTTAGCTGGCGTGTTAGGCGCGACCGAACAGGAAAACGTGCAAGGTGAAACCCAGAAAAAACTGGATATCATCACCAACGATATGCTCAAAGATGCATTAAAAGCCGACGGAACAGTGCGCGGCTTAGCCTCTGAGGAAGAAGATCATGTGGTTGAAGTCAGCGCCAATGGTCAATATCTGGTATGTTTCGACCCTCTAGATGGTTCATCAAATATCGATATCAACTCGCTAGTCGGCACGATTTTCTCTGTTTTACCTGCACCACAGGGTGAGTTAACTGAAACAAGCTTTTTGCAATCTGGCCGCAATCAGTTAGCCGCAGGTTATGTGCTCTACGGCCCATCAACCATGCTCGCCCTCACCACAGGCCAAGGCGTGCAACTCTTTACCCTGCACCCAGAAACTAACGAATTTTTACTGACCAACGCGGCCATGAGCATCAGCCCTGACACACAAGAGTTCGCCATCAACATGTCGAACCAACGTTTTTGGGAAGCGCCAATGCAGACCTATATCGCCGATTTACTGCTAGGCAAAATTGGCCCACGCGAAAAATCCTTCAACATGCGCTGGATTGCCGCCATGGTGGGTGACGTGCACCGCGTACTTTCTCGCGGCGGTATCTTTACTTATCCAACCGACAATAAAGATCCGAAAAAGCCATACAAGCTGCGTTTAATGTACGAAGCTAACCCAATGGCCTTATTAGTCGAGCAAGCCGGCGGTAAAGCCTCTACGGGTTATGAAACCATTTTGGATATTCAACCAACGCAAATTCACCAACGTGTAGCAGTTATCCTCGGTAGCGCCAATGAAGTGGACGCTTGCCTAAGCTACCATGGTATCGATTACAGCGAAGAACCAAGTCTAGACTAAGCCGAATCGCTTAGATTTTGATTTTTTTGATAAAAGCCACTGACCACAGTGGCTTTTTTGTTGTCGCGGAATGCGACATTCATTTTAAAATGCGGCCTTACGGCTAAGAAAGTTTAACGTCGTGGGTCTTCAACCCACACCCGACCAAGAGGGGATCAACAGCAATTCCCTCTTGGATCTCCCTTGCCGCCCCTAGCGAAGTTACATGCATTGAATACTGGCTTCGTGCTTATTCGAAAATCGCTAACGCTTCCGATGGTACATCCTGTACCCCGAAAGCTAACTCGGCATCCATGCCTCGCTCACGCTATTTTCTTCAACGCCCATCAGCAACTTCGCAGGGGGAGGGGCACTCCTGTCACTACTGTATAGTCTGTAAATCCAGAAAGAATTGTACCTGTCCGATCTTTCATACTTGTTATGGGCACTTTTCACCATGTCTATCATAGGGATAAGACTGGAGTTCGGTGCAAGTACTACCATAACAGCTAACAATAAAGTTTATGCATCGGCCACCGCCTTTATACATAAAAGAGAAGTCAGCAATATCTCTATTTTGAGAAATTGAAACTTCTAGATTTTCATTCGGAAGGTTGTGACCATTTAGATATTTAATCACGGTAGCCGTAGCTCGATCTCGCATTTCAGGCGTCAATTCTTGAGGCTCATTTGAGCACCCAAATATGAAAAATATACTGGAGAGTAAAAGGCCTACTCGATTCATAATGTGCCTATAACGCCGCCAACAGCGGCCGAGCGTAGAGAGGTCCAGCCCCATAGTGGCGATGCTGCTTGGCCTTGTTATCACGCGCATACTCTTTTGCAATCGTTCCGAGATCATCTAGATAATTCTTATATTTTTCGTTATCCATAAAACTCATAACAGTGTATTACCCGCACTTCTAATAAAACCCAAACCGTATAGAGTTGAGCATTGAAATGAAAAGAGAAAATAATTCAATCATGCCAACAAGTTAGCATCAACCCCATTATGCTATCAATATTTTTCATTCAAAAAAATCGGAGAAGATGGGACATGCATAACTCTTTTGGAATTAACAGCCAACGCAGAGTTCACAGAAGTTCCCCCTCCCCTCGGAGTTGCCGCAGGGCGAATAGACAAATTGCGTGAGTCTCGCCATGGATGGCGAGCTAGCTTTCGCAGGTGCAGGGACGCATCCTTCGGAAGCGATAGCAAATTTGTCGATGAGCACAAGGGGCTTTCAACTCCGTTGGGGGCGGCAAGGGAGATCCAAAAGGGAATTGCTGTTGATCCCCTCTTGGTCGGGTGTGGGTCGAAGACCCACGACTTTGATTTACCTCGGCCGTAAGGCCACAAAACCGACAGACAACTAACTTGCAACACAAAGATTTTGCTGAATCTTCCAACGACGTTCCATGAGTGGAATCGAAAATCCATAACACACCACCACAATCAAAGGTTGAAGCTGAAAACTCAACTCAGGCCACAACATAAAGGCTGCTACGCAAGCCACAGTGCGCACAATTGCATGCACAATCGCCACCTTTTGCGCCGCTAACACGCCGAAAACCAACCACATTAATCCTGTTTGTACTGCAAGGGCGAAGGGCAAGGCTAAATAGTTTTCCATAAAAAAGGGAATACTGATGCTAAAGGTTAAAAAACTCATCCCCACCGCAGCCAGAAACACTGTCTCAAACCAATTACGATCAGTGCTTTTCTTGAAGGAGATATTCTCGCCCGTTAGACGCGAAACTCCCATAGCAAGATAGACAATAGAACCCGTGCCGATAAACGTTGCCATCACCATTTGCGATGCTGGAAGCATAAAACTCAAGATAAACAATAGCCCCCAGACCATCATGCCAGATAAGGGCATAGCTAAAGCACGTTTTTGCCGGTATTCGATAAGTTTTTGATCCAGTGATTTATGTTGCATGATTAAGCCTCCTTGTTGGTATGGCTTAAGTATCCCTGCTTCCGCTAAATCACGGCAGTGTGAGTTGTCAGCAATTACAGATGACAAATGTCATTCAAAAAACAGGAGAGGGGAAAGATAGGCAGGCACAAATCTTTAGGACTAACAGCTAACACCAAGGCAACAGAAGTTCACCTTCCCCTGCGAAGTTGCTGAAGGGCGTTGAAGAAAATCACGTGAGCGAGGCATGGATGCCGAGTTAGCTTTCGGGGTACAGGATGTACCATCGGAAGCGTTAGTGATTTTCGAATAAGCACAAAGCCACTAACCAATGCATGTAACTTCGCTAGGGGCGGCAAGGGAGATCCAAGAGGGAATTGCTGTAGAGCCCCTCTTGGTCGGGTGTGGGTTGAAGACCCACGACTTTGACTTACCTCGGCCGTCAGGCCGTAATAACTAAACATCAGCATAATCAGGTGCGGGTGCCCCCACTAACCTAACTGACCTTGGCCGTAAGACCGCAAAACCAAATCAGCTAAGCCCGCAACTTGAGCTTAGCTGCATATACCTCACGCCTTTGCGATTGCCCGATAGCGCGGCGTTAACCCAGTATGTTATTGTTTTGGCTTCATAGATTCGATTATCAAGCTTTAACCACTAAGGGTTCACTCCATATGGAACAAATATTTGAAAGGCTAATGTACGCATCACGCTGGATTATGGCACCCATCTACTTGGGGCTGAGTCTAGTGCTGTTGGGTTTAGGCATTAAATTCTTCCAAGAGATCTTCCATATTTTGCCGATTATTTTTGAGATGACCGAAGTCGATCTGGTGCTGGTCACCCTGTCCCTGATTGATATCACCCTAGTGGGCGGTCTGATTGTGATGGTGATGTTTTCTGGCTATGAGAATTTTGTCTCGCAGCTGGATGTCGGTGAAGACAGTGAGAAGCTCAGCTGGTTGGGTAAATTGGATTCGGGTTCACTGAAAAACAAAGTGGCCGCATCCATTGTGGCGATTTCGTCTATCCACCTGCTAAAAATCTTTATGGATGTGAAGAATATCGATAACGACAAAATCATGTGGTACTTACTTATCCATATCACCTTTGTGCTGTCGGCCTTTGCCATGGGCTACTTGGATAAGATGACTCGTAAGTAATACGGCATCGCCCGTAGGCGCCTGTGCAGTTTAAGTATCAATGCTGTCTAAGTATCAGTGCTGTCTAAGTATCAGTGCTGTTTAAATGTGAGTGCTAAGCGGCATTCATCCAACCAGTGCCAAGCAAGGCCGATAACCTAAGATTAAATCAAGCCACTGATAATAGTGGCTTTTTTATTTTCTGAATAAAAAATGTACCTCGCACTTTGGTATTAATTTAAGCTACCCTGCATAACCTCATGTTTAAATTGAAATTATTGCTTGAGATAATAGCCCGAGTCTTAACCTAAACGGCGCTTGATACCAAAGGCTAAGCATTTGAATCAAATTCAAGACTAAATAGCCCAAAAGGGTTATTCAAACGTGTCAAAATTCTTTATAATCGCCAACATTTTGACAAAGAGCTACACATCATCATCGGTATTCGTCCGCACAATTAACAAGGTAGTAAAGTGAAAACACAGTTACTGGCCCTCATGCTTGTTAGTCATTTAGGCTACGCATATGCCAAGGAAGATTTAGCCACAACCTTAGATATCGCAGAGCCCGCCCCTAAAAGCCATAGCATCGACTTTATCGATAAAGGCCTCAAACTGAGCTTAAGCTGCTCCGTAGGGGAAACCCAACCCATATTAAACGTGACTATGGGCGAATCCTTTGCATTTGGTAGCGATCCGAGCGTGTTGATTATTCGCAGTGACAAGCAGCACAGTGTGAAATTTCGCGGCACCGCGACCTTGATGAACTTTACCAGTCTGCCAAAGGCGGATGACGATCTGTGGCAGGCCTTGGCTGAACTACAGACCCAAGAATTAAGCCTTGAGGCGGTTTCGTTTCGCTCAAGCAAATATACTAGCTCAACCTTAGTGGCCGTGGGATTTAGTGAAGCGGTCAGCCAGCTAAAACAGCAGTGTAGCCAGTAAGGCCATGATACAAAAAAGCCACTGTTATCAGTGGCTTTTTTAGTTATGCGGTTTAAGACTCGCTATCGACCAGCTCGACTTGATGGGCTTTTTCGGTTTGATCGACTATGGTCAGTACCGCCGTATCCCCCACCACATTGCAAGAGGTCAGCACCATATCGATGATGCGATCTAGTGCGGCCACAATCGCAAAGGCTTCAATCGGCAGACCCATTTGATGGATTAACACCCCAATCATCACCATACCGCCACCGGGCACACCACCCGCGCCAACGGATAACAGGAAGATACTAAACAGCAGCGATGGCAATTGCTCGCTGGTGATTGGCATACCGAAGGCATTGGCAACAAAGAAAATCGCAATCGTGATATAAATCGCCACGCCGCCCATATTCATGGTCGCTCCGAGCGGCACACCAAAGCCTGCCACGGCGCGGTTAACCCCAAGCTTTTCCGTTAGGGTGCGCATGGTTACAGGAATCGTGGCATTAGAGCTGGCGGTAGACAGGGAAAACAGCACTTGCTCTTGGGTTTTCTCGCGAAAGCTCTTGGCCGAAATCGGTGTGAAGAACCCTACTGCCAGCGGATAGACCACAAAAATCCACAGTAATAACAGCGCCAGAATGATCACGACATATTCGAGCACACTGATAAATACCGCCGCATCTAAGGTGGCGCCTAACTTAAACATCAGCGCAAACACGCCATAAGGCGCAAGGCTCATCACCACAGAAATCAGTTTCATCATGATTTTATTGGCGGTTTGAAAACCTTGTACCGCGCCAGCCACATGCTCGCCGAGGGATTTAATCACCCCGCCCAGCATCAGTGCCATAAAGATCACTTGCAGCATATTGCCCGACATAAAAGCCGCCACAGGGTTGCGCGGCACTATATCAATCAACAGCGCCATTAAGCTGGGGAGTTCGGTCGCGGTAATCGCAACCCCATCTGTGCTGCTCATATCGACGCCTTTACCTGGGTCGAGCAATAGCACCACTAACAGGGCGGTTGAGATAGCGACCACGGTATTAACGATGTAAAAGCCGAAGGTTTTGCCGCCAAGGCGCCCAAAGCTTTTTAAGTCCTGCAGCTCACACACGCCGCAAACGATACTGACAAACACCAGCGGCACGACCAACATCATGATCATATTGACGAACATAGTGCCGACGCCGCCAGCCAGTTCGACTAAATTGCCAGAAAAGAAGCCAATATCGTTTAGAAAATATTGCACTAAGGTGCCGAGAATAAGTCCCGCAAACAGACCGATAAAGATCCGTGTCGAAAGTGATTTAATCATGCTTATGGTTTCCCCAAATAGCTCATCTTTTATTCTTCATCTTCCTTGATGAGCAAAATCGCCATTCCCTTTTCGGTTCAGGCGGGGATAGTGAAACATGCTGGCAGTAAATTCAATGAATAAATTTACTTATTTCATTTTCAATTAAGCCAAACCCATCACAAAAATTTCGTATTTATATGATTTTTACTAAAAATAAAAATATCGATTAATAATTATTCTATTAAGATGCAAGTTAAAAAAATCAAATCTTAAACAGTATTTAAACCAAATAAACACAATTAATCGATTCAGCTTGAATTATGCTAGATTTAAAAACCAAATAAGCATTTTAATTAGAATTAAAAACCACACATTATGATATTTGCAGAGAGATGGGGAAGGATAACGGCTAACAATATGCCAGTAGCACTAGCTCGAGCCGATGTGTCAGCAGGTGCTGCTGTTTAATGCTAATGCGTTGCTGAATTAACCAAAGGCTTAATTGCTGCCAATTGTTTAAATCGGCAGAAGGTAAAGATTAAACTGACGAGACTTATTGAGGTGAAACACTTAGGAATTAAAATGCATGGCGAACCAGACGATGGCCAGAACGGCTATTCCATATTTTTAAGTGTATTTGCTTGCACTTTTGCTTGTACTGCTACTAGGGTAAATGACTCGCCCATTAGGGATTGAGACTAAATGTAACCCTTGGAGAGCGGTTAAGGTAAACGCCCTCCAAGAATTGCAACTGCTGCTTGCCTAGGCGAGCCATAATTCCACATCGCGGATAATAAAGTTACCGCTGTAGATGGGGTGCGGTTCACCTAATGGCTCTAACTCGAAGTAAGCCTTATGCTCATCGGGTAAGCCTTCGTAGCCGCCAATCACTTGATAAATCCAGCTTTCGGCATCCCACGGCAGGGCTTTTTCGGCTAAGTAGTCGAGCGCCGACTGGCGTAAACCCGACTCAATCACGTCGACAAAGTAAGTGTCGACCGCTTGCTTGAGTGGATTATCAGGAATATCAAAGTCTTCATTCTGCGTCAGCGGCACGGCCACATCCTGCTCTCGCACCGTTTCGACTATGCCCTGACGGCTAATCGCCTTGATATGGGCGACAATGTTCATCAGCTCAAACTCTTGGCTGGCGTTATGCACATCCACAGACGCTGGGGCCAATAACACTTCGGCGCGATTGAAAAGACTCGGGATTTCCTTGTGAGACACATGGTCCGCAGGGCGATAATCCGGATGCAAATCGGTGTACAGTAACCAGCCCTTAAGCAAGCGAGTACGGCCGCGAATTTGCCTAAAGCGGCCGAGAAGTTCCAGCAACCTGCCCTGCACCACACTGAGTTCCTGGGCGCAGTCGCTCATGGTCTCCTGCAAGGTGGTTACCAGCAACTTACGCAGCTCACGGATATCACCGGCGATTTCACCTAATTCGCTAAACTGGAACATCTCCAAGCCATTGAGTAATTCAGACACTTGGCTCTGGGCGAGTTCGTTTTCACGGATCTTAGCGTTAATGGTGCCGACATAACCGAACTCGTTGTTGATGCGCCCCCACAACACGCGGATGGAGTAGCGTAAACTGTCGGCAAAGCTATACACATGCTCACTTAAATCAGACAAATACGCCTCAGCGGCGCTGTAATCTGAGCTGTGGCGCGCCTCTTTATAGTGATCAGCCAAGGTCTTAATGGTGGCGAGCGCCGAGCCGACGTTGGAGTCGATTTGGCGATTGCGCTCATCACTTAAGCCCTCTTCGAGCAAGGCACGCACCGAGCGTTTAAGGCGCAGCTCTTGGTCTGGCTCTGGACGCCATAAAATCCCCGCCTGCTTGAGTTTTTCAACTACGGCGGGATCATGGCTCTCTTCCTTAAGCGAGCCTGCCAGATAGGCATCCATAATGATGTCAGCATGGCGACCTAACTGCTTGAGTAGCTTCACCCCAGCCTGATGTAAGTTACTGCTCATCACGGCCTCCTTGGTTGATGCTGTGCGTTATCGTCCAAGGCATCATAGTAAATCCCGCTGCGTCGCCGTTTCTGCCTGCGCTTCTAGGCTTAGGCCTTCGGTCTCGTCGATAAAGCGGATCACCTCGTACAGATAATCCAACTTGCCGGTGGCGATATAAATTTGTTTTTCCACGTTAGGGCGCACTAGATAACCAAGCTCCACTAAGCGTTTGAACACTAACTTAATTTGCGCATCGCTATTGGTACTGGTTGAACCGAATAAGCGGTATTGGCTGAGTTTGGCCAACTGCTCACGAAACGCGGGCGTATCTTCAATTCGGCTTTGCAGCTCGGTTAATCGCACTGGCGCGCCTTCGCTTAAGGGGGCATCTTGGCCGCTGGCTTCCTGCACTAATACCAACCACTCCACCATAGGGATAAGTGCCTGACAAATATCCTTAAACTGCGATGAAATCACCTTGCGTTCGCTTTCACCTAACTGCAAATAACCGCAGAAAAACACATCGCCCTCGGCGGCCGAGGCCACGGTGCGATTGATTTGATTGAGATAAGCCTCGACCCGCTCGCGGGTACTGTTATTTTTTAATGCGCGCCAGCCATCTTCATTGGTGGTGCGGCAAATAAACTCGCCTTTTAACAAGAGTTCGATAATGGCGCCCGTGCCGACTAATACGGTTTGGTTTGACTCATTCATGGCAGCACTCATTAGATGGCCTCCTTGCTCAGGCGTTTACTCAACATATCGGCAATCGGATTGGCTTTGGGCTTCACCACCTGCAACTTCTTGGTTTGTTTATTAATAATGTAACGGTGCTCGAAAAGGTTCAGCACTTCTGACTCTGGGTTCGGGAAGGCGCCTAACACGCTGATATTGTTGTTACCACAGGCATCGAAAATCTTCTTCACGTTGGTGTGGTGCAGCGTGCCCAGCTCGTCGATCGGCCAGTGAATGGTCACATCGGCACGGCCACGTAGCAAACGGGTAAAGGCAAGCAGGAACTTACATAAAATCAGGTAAGCCATACCGTGGCTCGAGGATTCGTTCAGCTGTCTGTCGGTGCGAATAATCAAGTCGCTATTGCCCTCTTTTAAGCGCAGCTCGATTTCCAGCAACTTAGCAATGCCGCCGGTTAAGGCCGCGCGGCCAATAATGTCTAAGGCGCGGCGCATGCTGTTGGTGTATTCCTCATCTGGCAGACCATTAAAGCCGTCGGCCTTCCATTGTTTGAAGGCTTTAACAAACTGTTCAAGCTCAGGCCAAAACTCTAATTCACTGATCTTAGAGCGAATACGGACCGCTGACTCGGATACGCCATCGAGGAATAACTCCTCGCCCACTTCGCGGGTAATGCGCGCACTCTGGGAGGCGATGCGACGGTCGATATCGGCAAGTACATCGTAGAAGGCGGTTAAGTCGACCCCGAAGATCCGCCCCTGTTCGCGCAGCGCCATAATGGATTGCGGCACAATCACATTGAGTAACTGTTCTAGCTGCGGCACTAGCTTACGGTAATCCAGCAGGCGAATACCTTTGTCGTTGATAAAGCTCGACTCTTCGCGGGCACGCTCCCAAGTCTCGGCTAAACCTGAACCTGACTTGCTGGCAATTACAGAGTCGAAATGCTCCACATATTGCTTAACCGAGCCCATCAAATAATCGCGTTTTAGCAGTAAATCTTCGCCCTGACGCAAACGCTCACCTAGGCTACCCTGAGCTTCTTCATTGTTGGCGGGCAGTTTCAGCTCGGCCAACTTACGCATCACGGCGCGCAGTTTAGTTAAGTTTTCAGAGGCTTCAATCTGCGCCGCATCTGAGACCTTACGGTCGGTCTCGAGTTGTTGGCGGCGGGTCTTCACTTCTTGGGTCTTGGCTTTAAGCTGCTGATCGATTTCCGAGGCGGCGCGTTTCACGTCGCTCAATTGGGTCTGCAACTTAGGCTTACGCAGCAACCAAGTGTGTTGATACCAATCGTCGAAGCGCAGTACTTCGCTGCGGCGCTGCTCGGCGCGGCTGATTTTGGTTTCAAGCTCACGGATTTGTTGCTTGAGTTTAAGGATATTGTCCTCATCCACACCGCGGGATTTAAGCTCGTTTTTGTACCATGTTTCGCAGGCTTTCTGCTCGGCCTTAGCGCTTTCGCGGCGGGCGTCGATAGTGGCCTTGATTTGCCCCAGTTGATTGTCGAGCGCGCCAATCACTTCCTGCCAGTAGGCTTGTTTTTCCATCCGCGCTTCGAGCGCCTGCTCTTTTTGCTCTTCGAGCCAGAGCTGGTGTTGATGCTTAAGCTGCTTCAACTCGCCATCGAGTTGAGTTAAGCGCTGCTGGGCAAAGGCTTTACGCTCGGCCAGCGCCTTGTTGATCTTGTCCTGCTCACTGCGTTTCTCATCGAACAGACGACGTAAATCATCGCGGCTATTCTTGTAAGCCGTGCGGGCAAAGGTGAGTTCACGGCTGAGTTTATCCAGCTCGCCATTAATCGCCACCAGCTGTGATTCGGCCTCGGCCTGTAATTCCTGCGCGCTTTGCAGCGCTTCTTCAGCCTTGCTTAAACGAATACGCAGCTCCTGCTCGGAGGCGGCATATTCAGGCACATCGATGGCTTTAAGATCCAAATGCACCCCAAACAGGGTGTCGCTCGCCCCTGTCACGCTCGGATGCAAATCGGTGCGGTGCAGTAATTCGGGGGCAATGACTTTACCTAGACTCTGCTCCCAACCTTGGGCTTCCTTACGCAGAAACTCGAGCAAGGTATGAGACTGCGGGAACAGCATATGGTGCAGTTCATCGAGCGCGGTTTGGCGCTCGTTAACCCGCAGGCTGGCGATACGCAGCGCTTCGTTAGCTTGGTCGCGTTTGGCGCGCAGCTTACGCTCTTCACTACTTAAACGTTCCACCTTAGCGTTGCAGCTTTCTTGCTCTTCGTCGGCGCGGTGAATCCGCTCGTCGAAAATCGCAAGGCTTAACTTTTCTTCCTCGGTGTAGGTCACACCATCGACACGTAATTTAAGCTCGGCAGCATTGAGTTTGAATTGATATTCCTGCTCGCTAAAGCTCGCCTTGCCCGCATCCATTTGGCTGCGCCATTGGGCTTCGAGGGCATCGAGATCGGCTCTTGCCACTTCACGCTGTTTGTCGCGCGCTTCGCGTTGTTTGTCCTGATCCGCGTGTAAGCCTTCCAGCTCACGGTTTAACTGCTCGCCAATTTTGCTGCGGCGGGCATTGTAAGCCGCTTCGATATCTTGGTGTTTTTCGGTTTGTAACTTGTGGCGCTCGCTTAGGTTTTCCATGTCCGCGCGCCAGTTTGGCAGCATGTCCAAGTCGGCCTTAGCTTGCTCGATATTGGCATCTAAAAAGGCGCCGTGCTGATCTTCAATCGCATCGAGTTCGTACTCGCACTTAGCCACGTCGCCCTTGGCGGCGGATAGGTCGAGGTTTAGCTCGTCACGCACTTCTTTCCATTCGTCGTCCAACATTCGAAGCTTTAAATTCAGCTCCTTAGACAGGGTTTGTTGGATCTCTAACCGATCGGCCTCTAGGCTTTCGTCGTTGCGATAACCACGGGACAGGCTCGAGAGACGCATCTCAGCGCTGAGCAATTGGTTAAACTCCTGCTCGAGCTTTTCAAACTCGGGGCGGATCACTTCAAAGCCTTGGATTAATTGACTCTCGCGGATCCATGCCTCGACGCGTTGCGGATTAAGGCGTGAGCTAGGTGGATTCACCCCGTCTTCTTCCAAAATGGCGGCGATCATGGATTTGACCGTTTCCATTTTGCCTTCTTTGGAGTGCACCGCCTTGGCGAGTTTTTCGATATGGCGCAGTGAATGCTCACCTTCACACAGGGCGAATTGGTGCGCATAGGCTCGCAGTTCGCTGCGGTTGCTGCCCGTGCTTAACAAAGTGCGATCGTTTTGAATAATCGCGCGGTATTCGCGGGTGTTGAGCAAATTAGTGGTGGCTACGCCTTGGCGTTTTAATTCGCGGCCGAGTTCTGCCATGGTGTGGCATAAAATGGTGTCACCATTTTGGGTTTTAATGTAATCGCTTAACTCGAAACCTTTGCCGATAAAACGGTAGTTCACCCCTTTACCATCGCCCGCCGACGCCAGCACGGCTTGGTAGAGCAAGCCATCGGCCTTTTGATATTCGTAAATGATGTAGCTTGAATCGTGTGGCAAGTACCAACGCTCGAAACTGTCACGGGTTGAAGGCACCACGCGGCTAGGATATTCGCCATAAAATACAGGCACTAAACGTTGTAGAGTGGTTTTACCCGAGGCGTTAGTACCACAAATATTGGTATGGCCATTGAGGGCGAGTTCCACAACGCCCGGAAGGTGCGTATCAATCAGCACAATACGAATCAAGCTTGGCATTTCATTCCTTATCCAAACGGGGTCAAAACTAACCCAGATAAATCGAGTCCAAATCGAGACCATGACTCAAGATTAAACGCCGAGGCGTACAACCTAAGCTCAACACACCTAAGATCTACACAATAAAAGGGCGGTCAGTCTCAATGGACAAAAGCATGTGACGGGTAATCATCCTTGCGAAATCATCTTTGCGAAAATTGCGAGGTAAAGTCCCATTTTGTGCCCCTAAAATAAGGCAAATAGGGGGCATAAGCAATCGAGCACCCGAGTCTTTCACCTTCGCGAAACAAGTCTGCTCAATGTTACCTCAATTCCCATCCATTTAACGGTTAACAAAACGTCAGTAGATCACAATTGGGTATAAAAGCTCAGGGGAAAAAGGCCAATGTCGGCGCTCCGAGCCGATATAGAGGCATTAGCCGCCGTTAACATTTTCAGCAACTGTCAACTTGGGTAAAACAGTGAAAGACTCGGCCTCACCGCCGAACCAAAATCACATTTCATTCACTAATCACTGCAAGCGTTAACAATAAAACCCAGCTAAGTGAGTAGCCCAAATGACAAAAAATACCCGCCCCCCTTCACCGTTTAATACAATGCTAAACACCACGATAGACAACGCCCCGCGTCGCACCTTACTCAAAGCCATCGGCTGGACATTGGTCGTGAGTCCCTTGGTCGGCTTAGTCGGCTGCGGTTCGGAGTCCGAAGAAAGTACCAACGACAGCAACAATAGCAACACGGATACCGGCTCAGGCACAGATGTAACGACCCCGAGCGATTGGGCCAGTGGTGGCACCGCCAGCATGACGGTCAACTTCCCCGACACCAGCCTCTTCACCGCCAGTGGTGCCTGTGCCTTGGCATTAACCCAATCGGCTGTGGAAGGCCCTTGCTATTTCCAAGTCGATAATCGGGATGATATTTCGGATGCCGAATCGGGTTTGCCTATGCAGATTTGCTTTCAAGTGATTGATAAAGATTGCAATCCATTGAGCGGATTAGAGGTGGAAGTCTGGCATTGTAATGTCGCTGGCGTTTACTCAGGCGACACCAGTGGCAGCGCGGATAAGAGCCGCTTTAACAGTGGCTACTGCACCGGAAACTCGAGCAAGGCGCTGCAATCCCAGTGGTTTAGGGGAACCCAAGTGACCGACAGCGAGGGGCGAGTAAATTTTAAATCCTGCTTTCCGGGCTGGTACTCGGGGCGCACTATCCATGTGCACTTTCGGATACGCAACAACAATAACGACCAGTTGGTCTCCCAACTGGGCTTTAGCGAGAGTTTGACGACCGAGATTTGCACCAGCCATCCCGAATATTCAACCCGTGGGCAGCAAGATACCAGCCTCAGTCGCGATAATATTTTTGGTAGCAATTACAGCGCGTTTCTATTTAATACCAGCCAAAATGACGATGGCTCACTCCTCGCGTGGCGCACACTCCAGTTGAATTAATCGAGTTGAACTAATTCCGTTGAGCGAATCCAGTTGGATAAGGCCATTCGACAGAAAGAGTAAGCACGATAGAAAAAGCGCATCTTTCGATGCGCTTTTTCCTGTCAAATCTTTGGTTGCAGGAGTTTAGCTGCAAAGGCTTGGCAGCAAAACTTTGCTTCCAAGCCATTAATCAGAGTCCAAGGCCTTTAAATGTTCGGCGATACGACCATAGATTAAGATCATCTCGGCGAGCGAGCCAACCTGCATGCCCCGCATGAGATTGGATCGGTGAATTTCGACCGTGCGCATAGCGATGCACAGCGTATCGGCAATCTCCTGATTTTTATAACCTTTGGCGATAAGGGAGAGGATTTCCCGTTCACGTGGCGTAAGCGCCAGATAGGTTTTTACATATTGATTATCTTGATAATGCGCCTTGGCATGTTCTAGCGCTTTTACTACCGCGTCGGCGAGCTTAGCACCATCGGCGGGTTTTTGAAAAAAATCCACCGCCCCGAGTTTTAGCGCCTCCACCGCCATGGGCACATCGCCGTGGCCGGTAAGATAAATCACCGCCAACGGACTATTATGCTGCACTAATTGCGCATGTAATTGCGGCCCACTGAGGCCCGGCATACGCACATCGACTAAGGCGCAGCCCGGTTCACTCGAGTCGATGGCGGCAAAAAACGCCTCGGCACTATCAAAATCGTGGATATTCAGGCCATAACTTTCGAGCATAAACCGCAGCGAGCGGCGCACCGACTCATCGTCATCGATTAAATACACGGGCAATTCATGGCTCATGCTGGTGCTCCATCTAGCTTACGGGGTAAGGAAACCTGTGCTTGGCAGCCGCCACCTAGGGCGGTTTCGAGGCTAAAGCGGCCACCATGACTCTCGGCAATATCACGGCAGATCACCAGCCCCAGCCCTAATCCCTCAGACTTAGTCGAGTAAAAGGCCTGCATCAGCAGATTGGCATCCTCGGTCAGCCCAGTGCCGTTGTCTGTCACAGTGAGCAGTATCTTACGGTCCTGATACCTAAGGTCGATATCGATAGTGGGCAGATAGGTTTTTGCCGCATCGACCTCGCTCTGCTGACGCTGCACACAGGCATCGGCGGCATTTTTCAATAGGTTGAGCAGTAGCTGCTGCATGCCGACTTCGTCCAAGGGCAATGGATAGGCTTCGCCGCTGATATTAGTGGAAAGCAGGATCTGATGCTGCTCCAGCTCATAGGCGAGTAGCGGCGCAGTGTCGTTCACAAGCTGGTGCAAATATAAGGGTTGTTTGGATACTGACCGTTTTTTCAATAAATTACGCAAACGGCTGATAATACTGTCGGCGCGGCTGACCTCTTGCTGAATCAAACTCAGCACGGATTGTAATTCTTCTGGACTCGTCCCACGCTGCAAACGCACCTCAGCGCCATGGCAGTAATGGCCAATTGCCGCCAGTGGTTGATTGAGCTCATGGGATAGACTTGCCCCTAACTCCCCGGCAATCGCGATGCGCTGGGCATGCTCCAACAGGGCGCGGTTTTCACTGAGTTGCCTCTGGGTGTTTATCAACTCACGGCCACGGCGACTAAAACGATATTCGAGCCAGAAGTGGTACACATTGAGCAGCACTAAAATCGCCAACGCTAGCCAAGCCCAATGTTGATGCAGTTTCACCCATTGCCACGCCCGCTGCCACCACGGGGTTTGCAAAGGATGCATATCGAGATCTTTAAGCAGTTGATCGATCGCCAGTTGGCTCACGGCCGTAGTCCAACCCGCAGATTCGGCGGCTCTCGCGGCGGGACTGTCTTCGGGTAAGGCCAGCAGGGCTTGAGTCACCTGCTTAGCTAAGGATTGCGTCGCGCGATTGGTCTTAGCCATAGACCAGTTGGGATAGAGTCGACTCGACACTTGGCAATGAAACCCAACGGGCGCCTGATTATCGAGTACCCGATAATCTTGCAGCTTAATCAAACCTTCAGCCTGCATTTGCTCAAGTTGGCAGACGGGCACAATCGCCGCATCTAAGCCTAGAGCTTTAACGCTGGGAACTTTAACGCTTGGTGCTTTACCGCTTGGCTCATCTGTAGAACTAAGCTCATTTGTCCCACCCAGCTGAGCTGTAGCGCCAAGCTGATACACTAGGTTATCGAGTGGAAAACCTAAGGGAATAATTTCCCCAACCAAATCAGGTAAATCTATGCCCTTCAGCTGCCCCTCGTAGACCATAGTGAGATAACCACCGAAGGCATTTTTGGAGACTATGCCAAGGCGCTTGCCCTTAAGATCCTGCAAGGTTTGATAGGGGGAATCGGCCCTGACCACCAGCGCCGACCCCACCTGCATAGCCGCGCCATTGTTGATTGGGCTTCGTAGGGTGGCGAGCCAAGACAGGGAATACTGCCGCGCCAGCATCACCGACTGTCCGGGGTTAGTGATCACAAAATCGAGGCCCTCGGTTTCGACCCCTTTGGCTAGCTCCTCAAGGCTTAAGGGATGCAACCTAAAGTAACTATTGGGAATTTGTGACTCAAGCCAGCCCATCAGCGGTTGCCAACGATTGATGGTACCCTTATAGCCTCGAATAGCCAATACGCCCACATCGACCACTTGATAGTTAGCACCAGCTTCATCCATCAGCTCTCCCGCGGGCGCAACCGTTAATGCGCCTAACTCAGTTGCTTGAGCGGCCGAAACTTCAACCATGACTGAGAGACTCAGCAGGCCAAGTAAGACGATGACGAATGTTAATCCCGTTCGCCAACTCTTGATTGATACGATGGTTGATACGACAACACTCAACACTGTGCCCATACTCCTTAGCCCTAGGATGAGATCCATTTTGTTGCTAAATCATAAACCCTAATTTTTGAGAGTCATTCTAACTGATATTTGTTGCGCTAGATCAAGTCCCTATCGGATATGTGGAAAACCACTATAGAGATGCCACCCCGCCTTTTACAGAATGCCCCTAACGCTAAACCTTAAGTCTTTCGACCCGTTTTATCTGTAAGAGTGAAGGAAATTCCTATGGACAAGAGTAAACGTCAGTTTCTCGGAAAAATGGCCAGTGTGAGTGTCGGCGCCGCGCTCATTCCCGTCGTGCAAGTGCAAGCCCAGCAGGCTCAAACTGCAGCTACGGGCAAACGCTACGGCATGGTGATTGACCTGCGCCGCTGCGTCGGCTGTCAGGCCTGTACCGTGGCGTGCACCTTCGAAAACCTGCCGCCCTTGGGGCAATTTCGTACCACAGTGCAGCAATACGAAGTGTCGCAACAGGATGCAGCTACGCCGCCCGCATTTTTGATGTTGCCAAGACTGTGTAATCACTGTGAAAACCCGCCTTGCATCCCGATTTGCCCCACGGGCGCCACCTTCCAACGCCCAGATGGCATTGTGGTCGTCAACAACGAATGGTGCGTCGGCTGCGGATACTGTGTGCAGGCTTGCCCCTACGATGCGCGCTTTATTAACCATGAGACCAACACCGCCGATAAGTGCACTTTCTGCGCCCACAGGCTCGAAGCAGGACTCTTACCCGCCTGTGTCGAAACCTGTGTCGGCGAAGCGAGGGTGATTGGCGATCTAAACGATCCTCATAGCCACATCAGCCAACTACTCAAAGCGAATCAAGCGGATATCAAGGTGCTCAAGCCCGATGCCAACACGGCGCCTAGAGTGTTTTATATCGGCATGAACAGCGCCTTCGAACACAGGATCAGCGGCCAAGCCCCCATTCGTACCCTACTGACAGACACTGGCGAGGAGATCCACCATGATCATTAAAGAAATCTTTACCCCAGATATCGCCATCACTTGGCTACCTTGGGCAGTGCAATACTTCTTTTTAATGGGTTTGGCCTACGCCAGCGTGTGGGTGGCGACCATTCATTTATTTAGTGCGAAACAAACCGATGCCAGACTGCTCAAGCTCTGCGCCTGTTTGATGCTCACCGCTGGTATAGTCGCGCCGATTGCGCTGCTTGCTGACCTACACCAACCGCTGCGGGCATGGCATTTCTATGCCCAAATCAGACCGCATTCGTGGATGTGGTACGGCGCCTTTTTACTACCGATATTTTCGGGCTCGAGTCTAGTGTTTGCTTGGTTATTACTGCGGCCATATTTGCCTCAGGCGCAGTCTTCTCTTACAAGTTTTGCTCAAGAAGCGGATTGGTTAAGCCGTATCGGTCAATGGCTCAGATTCGGTAATTGGAGCAGCGATAAATGGCTAAAACCCATTGCGCTCATCGCCACATTGAGTGCGTGCTCCATTGCGCTTTATACCGGAATGGAGACCATGGCGATCAAAGCGCGGCCGCTCTGGCATACCTATTGGTTACCGCCATTGATGGCGACCAGCGCCCTGCTCGCCGCCTGCGGCACACTCGCCCTGCTCAATCGTATTTTGCATGGTTATCAAACCTGCACCCAAGACAGATTGCTGCAATGGGTCAGGGCGAGCTTTGGCCTCTTCGCCCTATGTCTTATCGGCTGGGCCTTATTCGATAACAGCTCGGCGCACGAAGCGGCGTTGTTATTAGACACCAGCCCAAGCTGGCAACTGGCCGCCATTTGGGTATTGGTCACCCTCGCCCTGCTGGCATTGGTATTAGCAGTGCGCCGCCTCCCCTCGGTATTGATGTTAGTCGTCAGTCTAACAGCGGTACATCTGGCATGGGGATTTCGCTGGATTGTACTTATCCAAGCGCAAACCGACCCTAAATACGGCGCGGGCACCTATTTCTACCAACTGCCATGGGGGCCAGAGGGCCTATTGGGTATCGCTGGCACCTTCGGCCTCTGGCTCGCACTGATGGTGTTAGTGTCTGAATTTATTAGCTATCAACCCAGCTCAACTAAGTTGGCCTCTTGAGCCACAGCACCGTCCATATCAAGAGAAGTTACCGCATTAAGGAGTCCATAATGGATAAGAGTAAACGTCGTTTTATCAAAGGCGCTGCTGTGACGGGTGGCGTGGGATTATTTGCCGCAGGTTACAGCCATACCTTAGCGCAAATGGGCAAAGGGGTCGTGAATGGCAGTTCGGGCAAGACCACCCAAGATCCCATCCATGGCAATTCGCTAGCCCCTGAATATAAAGTAGATTTAACCTCAGGCCAGTTGATTGGCAACGATGAGCAACGCATCGCTAATACCATGTGTCTAGGCTGCTGGACTAAGTGTGGCGTGCGCGCCCGTATCGACAATAAGACAGATCAGATCCTCCGCATCAGCGGCAATCCCTATCATCCGCTCTCGGCGCGGGAACATATCAACTTCGATACCCCGATCAAAACCGCCTTAGTCGGCTTAAGTGCCTATCAAGAACAGGGCTTACAGGGGCGCTCTACCGCCTGCGCCCGTGGTAATGCCATGTTAGAACAATTAGATAGTCCCTATCGCGTCACCCAATGCCTTAAACGGGTCGGACCGCGCGGCAGTGGGCAATGGCAAAGCATCAGTTTCGAGCAACTGCTGACTGAGGTCGTCGATGGCGGTGACTTATTTGGTGAGGGGCATGTAGAAGGCTTAAGAGCCATTCGCGATATCAGCACGCCACTCGATGCCAATAATCCTGAATATGGCCCCAAGGCAAACCAACTCTTAGTGTCAAACGCCTCGGATGAAGGCCGAGATGTCATCATTAAACGCTTTACCTTCAATAGTTTCGGTACACGAAATTTTGCCAACCACGGCGCCTATTGCGGCTTTACCTATCGCGCTGGGGCGGGTGCTCTGCTCGACGATTTAAAGAAATACGCTCACCTAAAACCAGATTGGGACAATAGCGAGTTTCTGCTGTTTATCGGTACCTCGCCACAGCAGTCGGGCAACCCTTTTAAACGCCAAGCGCGGCAATTGGCCAACGCTCGGGTCGATGGGCGAGAATTCAGTTATGTGGTGGTGTCGCCCATGCTGCCTAACACCTCGAACCAGCCCTGTGCGGGTAACAATACTTGGCTGCCGATCCGCCCCGCGACCGACTCCGCCCTCGCCATGGGCATGCTGCGCTGGATTATCGATAACCAGCGCTACGCCAGTGCGTTTTTAACCGCGCCCAATGTCGAGGCGGCGAAAGCGGCGGGTTATCGCGGCTTTAGTAATGCCAGCTTTTTAATCATCAGCACGCCGAATCACCCCAGATACGGCCAATATTTGTATGCCAGCGATCTCGGTCTCCCCTTCGAAGGCAAAGCCTATGGCGAGCAGGATTCACCACTGGTTGTCGATGCCGCTACTGGGCAGATCCTACCAGCGGGACAATGCGCCAAGGCGCAACTTGAGGTTGAGCAAAGCATGAATGCGCCAAAGGGCGAGCTGAGCGTGAAATCGAGTTTTCAACTGCTCAGTGAAGCCGCGCGCAGCGTCGAGATGGCCGACTACGCCAAGGAGTGCGATATTAGCGAGGCGCAAATTGCCGCCCTCGCCCACAAGTTTACTAGCCATGGCACTAAGGCGGCGGTGATTTCCCACGGCGGCACCATGAGTGCTAACGGTTTTTACAGCGCATGGGCGATTATGATGCTTAACGCCATGATAGGTAACTTAAATCTTAAGGGCGGCGCTATAGCTAAGGGCGGCACCTTCCCCGCCTTTGGACCTGGCCCAAGGTACAATTTGCAGGAGTTTGACGGCATGGTCGAACCTAAGGGCGTATTCCTTTCCCGCTCTAAGTTCCCCTACGAAAAAACCTCTGAGTACCGCCGTAAAATCGAGGCAGGAGAGTCGCCCTATCCGTCGAAGGAGCCTTGGTTCCCCATCTCATCGCCCCTGCTCGGTGAGCACTTAACTGCGGCAGTGAATGGTTATCCCTATCGACTCAAGGCGTGGATCAACCATATGGGTAACCCGATTTATGGTCAGGCGGGACTCGGCGAAGCCATTGGTGAACAATTAAAAGATCCCAAAGTATTACCGCTATTTATCAGCATCGACAGCTTTATCAATGAGACCTCGGCGCTGTCGGACTACATAGTCCCCGACACCTTAACCTATGAATCTTGGGGCTGGAGCGCCGCGTGGCACGGCACGCTCACTAAAGAGGCTACGGGGCGCTGGCCGATTGTCGAACCTAGGGTCGCCAAAACCGCCGACGGCGATGTGATTTGTATGGAATCTTTCCTCAGCCAAGTGGCGATAAAACTCAATCTGCCCGGCTTTGGCGATAATGCGGTCAAGGCCGCCGATGGCAGTCTGCATCCTCTGAGTCGTGCGGCGGACTTCTCGCTCTACGGCGCGGCGAACGTGGCCTACCTAGGTAAACCCGTTGCCGATATTAATGCCGAGGATATGTACTTCAGTGGGGTTGGGCGCATTCAAGCGGAACTGAATGCCAGACTCAAACCCGAAGAAGTCAAAAAAGTCAGTTACTTATTTGCTCGTGGCGGCCGCTTTGAGAATATCAGCGCGGGTCGCGACGAGGCGGGCAACCCTAGCAAGGTTTGGCCAAAACCCTTAATGCTGTGGAACCCAGAGGTGGGCAGTCGGCGCAACAGTTTAAGTGGTGAATATATGAGTGGCTGTCCACGACGTTATCACCCAGCGCTCGCCGACGGCACGCCCTTGGAGCAAGCATTCGATAAGTCACAGTGGCCGCTGCTGATCAGCAGTTATAAGTCGCATACCATGAGTTCGATGAGCATAGGTTCGGATCGTTTACGCCAAGTGCACCCCAATAATCCGGTGCGCATCAATGAGCAAACTGCCAAGCGCTTTGGCATTAAAACCGGTGATACGGTTAAGATCAGCACACCTAATGGCAGCGTGGTGGCTTTAGTGGAATGTGTGGCGGGCGTGCATCCCGACTGCATTGCCATCGAGCACGGCTATGGCCATAAGGAGTTAGGCGCACGGGACATAGTTATCGATGACAAAATAATCGCCGCCAATCAGCTGATCCGCGTCGGAATCAATATGAACGACTTGAATCTGTTCGATCCAAGCCGCCATGGTCGCTATCCGCTGGTGGACTGGGCCAGCGGCGCATCGGCGCGGCAAGGACTGCCCGCCAAGATAGAGAAAATCGCTTAACCTAGGCTCGCCATCCAAGGCGCTTGCAGCGGCGCCTTGGATAAATAACCCGCCTTTGAAGCGCGACACATGTCGCTCTTTTTTTATCCTCAGCGTGATCTTATTTTGACGATAATTGGTATCTATCTCACAGCATTAAGTTTCGTTGAAAAGCCACTTACGCGTAAAATCATGGCTATATTTACACTATGCCTAAATCAGCAGCTTAGGCACTCAACGCCGTTTTTGAGTTAACCCACTCATCAGGAGTATTCAGTGTTTAATTCTTCACTACGTAAAGACCTAGCAGAAAGCGAAATAAAGCGCAGGGAAGCCGAAGCCGTTGTCGATTCAATCAAGGCGAGTATCGCAACGATTGAGTTTACTCCCGATGGCATCATCCTCGACGCGAATCCGCTGTTTTTAAAGGCTGTAGGCTACTCACTGGACGAAATTGTCGGTAAACACCACAAATTATTTTGTGCCGCAGACTATGTAAACTCCTCTGAGTATCAACAGTTTTGGCGCGAGTTAAAGCAAGGACAGGCGAAGGAAGGCAAATTCCCCCGCGTGCATAAGAATGGCCAAGAGATCTGGCTTAGGGCGACCTATTTCCCCATCAAGCTGGATGGTAAAATCACTAAGATCATGAAAACCGCAGCGGTGATCACTGAGGATAAATACCAACTGGATGCTCAGGCGGCACTGTTTACCGCCCTGCAAAAATCCCAGGCGATTATCGAGTTCAGCCCCGAGGGTAATGTCCTCAATGCCAATGCCAACTTCCTCAGAACCATGGGGTATAGCAAGGAGCAACTGCAGGGCAAGCATCACCGTCTGTTCTGCTTCGATAACTTCTATCAGGATAATCCGCATTTTTGGGATGACCTACGACGCGGGCAATACAAGAAAGGCCTATTCCAACGTAAAAATGCCTACGGGGATTCGATTTGGCTTGAGGCCGTCTACAACCCCGTGATGGATGATCACGGCAAAGTGGTGAAGGTGATCAAGTTTGCCAGTGACATTACCCAAAGGATCATCAAGAGTCATGCGATTCGGGATGCGGCCAATATCGCCCATGCCACCTCGCAGAGCACGGTTGAGCAGGCTAACCGCGGCGTGCAGTTGCTCGACGCTACGGTAAACACCTCTAATGCGATTGCGGCGCAGACCCACAAAACCACAGAGTCTATGGTGAAGCTCAACGAGCAATCCCAAAGTATTCAAGCGATTGTGGCAACCATCAGTGCGATTGCCGATCAAACCAATCTACTAGCCCTCAATGCCGCTATCGAAGCCGCCCGCGCGGGCGAACAAGGACGAGGCTTTGCCGTGGTGGCCGATGAGGTACGCCAATTAGCGGCGAGAACCAGTAAATCGACTGGCGAAATTGCCGCTGTGGTTGATAAGAACAGCCAACTGACGGCCAGTGCCACCAGCATGATGAACGAGGTTGAGCGCATCGCCGAGGAAGGCAAACAGCAATTAGCGGAGGTCACCGCCGTGATGGGCGATATTCGCACCGGCGCAGAGAATGTCGCCGAAACAGTCTCGCAACTTTCCATTGATTAACCCATTTTGGCCAAGCGTTAAGGGATAAGTGAGATACTTAAACAATGGCTAAATTGCATGGCTGAGTTAATAAGTGAAGTGTGAAAACGGCTGGAAAGCGAGGTTAGCAAGTTAAGTTAAATAACCTAGCTAAGCTCTTGGGATAACAGGCTTTAAAGCTGTTATCCCAAGTGGTTTCAATTGAGTCACATCCGTTATCGGCGTCTTGGTTTTCCCTAGACGCCACACTTACCTAATCACTCAGGTCTTACTCGAAATAGTTCTGACTCAAAATAAGCCTTACTCGAGATAGGTCTGACTCAAAATACCGCTTAAAAATCGGTTTTACGCCCTTCATAGGCGGCGCACATTTGCTGCATTTGCGACTCTTCGTAGGGGCGTAGGCCGCTCATGACTAAGGTTTTAATCCCAGTGCCGACGAGGGTGTCGCTGCTATGCAGCTCGAAGTGCAATGTCACATCACCACGCTTGCCATCAATCTTAAGCTCTTGTTGTACTAGCGATAATTTTACTTCCACAAAGTCGAGACTGGTTAAGTCGAATGACATGCTCTCGTAGATCACTAAGGGACGCTCGGGATTGATCATCACTTGATGC
>AACY020295251.1_pt1 | contig 32786 bp, 24 predicted proteins | sample 267378 | NCBI WGS metagenome assembly AACY02 (sample SAMN02954345, study PRJNA13694) | marine metagenome | biome: aquatic; feature: ocean; material: water; isolation source: isolated as part of a large dataset composed predominantly from surface... | reverse complement strand
GGCGACGGCGGGAACGGCGGCGACGCCGGCCGGGGCGGCGCGGGCGGCGACGCCGGGCGCGGCGCGGCCGTCGTCAACTTCGACGAGGTCTCCGCCGCGACCCCGGTCGCCGACCTGATCGTCTCCGCCCCGGCCGCCGGCGGCGCGCCGGGCGAGAACGGCGCGCCCGGGGCCGGCGGCGCCGCGGGCGGGAGCCTCGTCGGCTCGCGCGGGACCGCGGGCGCGCCGGGCGCGCGCGCGGCCGCCCCGGTCGCCGGGACCGGGAGCGTCTACGCCGCGATCGCCGCGGCGGGCGACGCGGCGAGCGGCGACGTCGTGAGCGTCGACGCCGTGGTCTACGCCCATCCGACGGACACGGCGGTCGAAGAGGGCGAGGCGCTGACCTTCTCGATCAACCGGATCGGCTCGAGCGACAACGCCTTCACGGTCGTCTGGACGCTTTCCGGCGGCGACGGCTTCGCCGCCGGCGATCTGGCGAACGGCGCGCTCGCGGGCGTCGCGACCTTCACCGAGGGCGGCCCCGACACCCGCACCATCGCCCTGCCGACCGCGCAGGACGGCGTGGTCGAGGACGTCGAGACCTTCACGGTCACGCTCTCCGATCTCACCCCGTCCGCGGCGACCGAGGAGACCCTGGCGCTCGGCACCGCCGAGATCTCCGGGTCGATCGCAGACGGCGTGTCCGCCACGCCCACCGAGGGCGACGACAGCCTCGTCGGCGGACCGGGGCCGGACGTGATCGCGGCCCTCGGCGGCGACGACACCGTGAAGGGCGGCGACGACGACGACGAGATCGACGGCGGCGACGGGAACGACGTCCTCCTCGGCGGAAACGGCGAGGACACGATCCTCGGCGGCGCCGGCGACGACAACATCAAGCCGGGGCGCGCGGACGACGTCGTGATCGCCGGCGACGGCGACGACGTGGTGGCGGGCTTCCGCGGCGACGAGCGCCTCGACGGCGGCGCGGGGAACGACCGGCTCCTCGGTTCGGTCGACGACGACACCCTGATCGGCGGGGCGGGCGACGACCGGCTGTGGGGCGGGCCGGGCTTCGACGTGTTCGTCTTCGAGGAGCGGGATTTCGGGAACGACACGCTGCCGCTCGACGTCCGGGTCGGCTCGGACACGCTCGACTTCACGGCGATCGACGGATTGACGCGGGACGACATCGCGATCCGCCAGGTCGGATCGAACGTGGTGCTCGAGGTCGAGGACGGCGGCAGTCTGGTGATGAACGGCGTGCGCTTCGGCGGGCTCTTCGCCGAGGACATCGAGGCGCGGTTCGACGAGTTCGTGCTGCTGGCCTGAAGCGGACTGGCCATGCGCCGGGGGCGCGTGCATTCTGGCGTCGCATAGAGCGGTCGCGGGATGGGTGGCGTGGCGAACGAAGCGAGAGCCGACGGCGCCGAGACGCCCGCCGCGGTCACGACCGGATCCGTGCTCACGGCCGGCGCGCCGATCCATGACCGCATCGATTTCGCGTTCGACAACGATTGGCACAGGGTTCAGGTCCGCGCCGGAGAGCGGGTCCGGGTCACCCTCGCCGCCGACGAGGCGCTGCTGGCGGACACCGATCTCGCCGTCCGCGACGTCGGCGGCGACCGTCTGAACGGGTTCGGGCCCGAGGACGCGTCGGGGAGCCGCAGCCTCGAGATCGACGCTTTCATCGACCGCACGCTCTACATCGCGGTGGAGTCCGTCGCCGGCGCGGGCGACTACACGCTTTCGCTCGATCCGGCGCCGCCCGGCCGCCTGCCCGGCGCGCCGCTCGCCATAGGGGCGCCCGAGAGCGGCGCGCTCGCCGGCGCCGGCGCGCCGGACTGGCGGCCGGTGTCGCTCGAGGGCGGCCTCACCTACGCCTTCGAGGTGAGCCTCGAGGACGGCGCCTCGCCTCTCATGACCCTCCTCGATCCGGAGGGGCGCACGCTTTTCGTCTCGACGAACCCGCGGAACCCGACCACGCGCGGAACCTTCGAGGCCGAGACCGATCTCGAGGCGAATCTCGTCATCGACGCGCTGTCGTCCGGCGCCGCGGAGACGCTCGACTACACGGTGACGGTGGAGGCGCTGACGCCCGTCGACGGCGGCGCCGACGGCTCGGTCGGGGGCGCGGGAGACGACTCGCTCGTGTCCGGAGACGGGGCGGACGTCGTCGACGCCGGCGACGGCGACGACACCGTGAAGTCGGGGGGCGGGAACGACCGCATCGACGGCGGGGGCGGCGACGACGTGATCCTGAGCGGCGACGGCGACGACGTCGTTCGCGGCGGGGACGGGAACGACAACATCAAGCCCGGCCGGGGCGACGACACGGTGCTCGGCGGGGCGGGCGACGACGTGGTGGCGGGGTTCCGCGGCGACGAGCGCTTCGAGGGCGAAGACGGGAACGACCGCCTGCTCGGGTCGGTGGACGACGACACGCTGATCGGCGGCCCCGGCGACGACAGGCTCTGGGGGGGGCCCGGTTTCGACGTGTTCGTCTTCGAGACCCGCGACTTCGGGAACGACACCCTGCCGCTCGACGTCCGGGTCGGGTCCGATGTGCTGGACTTCACCGCGATCGACGGGCTGAGCCGCGACGACTTCACGATCACCCAGGTCGGGTCCAACGTCGTGCTGGAGGTGGCGGACGGGGGATCTTTGGTCATGAACGGCGTGCGCTTCGGCGGCCTTTTCGCCGCTGTGATCGAGGAGCGCTTCGACGAGTTCATCCTGCTGGCCTGAGGCGCCCCGCGGGGCGGGTCGCGACCGGGGCTGGCGACAACCTTGCATTAGGAAACGTCGGGGCAAGACGGAGCGCCGCGAGACGCGCCTCGGCGGCGTAGACGGGGGAGGAGAGACGCGATGTTCAGAACCGGCATTCTGCTGACAGGGCCGGCCGAGGGCCGACAGCTGGGGGCGCAACTCGCCATCGGCGACGTGAACGGCGACGGGCGCGCGGACGTGATCGCGAGCGCCCGGGACAGCGTCCTTTCGGGCTTCGGCGGCGAAGTCGCCGTGCGGTTCAACGCGGCCGGCGGCCCGCTCGCGACGACAGCGCTGAACGGGGCCAACGGCTTCCGCATCCTGGGCGACGACATCGAGAACACGAACAACGGTTTCGGCGCGTCGGTCGCGGTCGTCGAGGACGTCAACGACGACGGTCGCGAGGACATCGCGATCGGGGCCTTCCGCGCGAACAACTCCTCGACCTTCCGCAATCCCGGCAACGTCTATGTCGTGTTCGGCGACGACGCGCCGGGCGCGACGCTCGGGCTCGACGCGCTCGACGGGACCAACGGCTTTCGTCTCAACGGCAGCCGGGACGTCGCGAGCTTCGGCTTCGCCGTCGCGCCGGCCGGCGATCTCGACGGCGACGGGAACGACGATCTGCTGGTCGGCTCGCCCAATGCAGGCGAGCCGTTTCCGGGTCTCGCGCCGAACTCGGGGCTGCTCAGGGGCGAGGCGCTCGTCCTTTGGGGCGGGGACGAGGGCGTCTTCGAGGCGGAGATCGACGCGTCAGACGTGCCCGGCGCCGATGGTTTCCGTCTGATCGGCGACGAGCGCCAGGACAATGTCGGCTTCGACGTCGCGCTGCTCGGCGATCTCGACGGCGACGGGCGTGAGGAGATCGGAATCCTCGTGTTGGGCGACGGGCCCGACGACGGCGGGTCGGTGATCGTGATCCGCGGCCAGGACAGCCGCGGGCTGTTCGATGCGGTGCGCTCGCCCGGCGCGCTCGATGCGGCGGTCGGCGCCCGACTGACCGGGCTGCCCGAGCGCCCGAGTTTCCTCGCCGCGCTCGGCGACGTCTCGGGCGACGACGTCGAGGACTTCGCGATCGGCGGTCGGGACGCCGCCGCGATCGTCTATGGCGACGCCGGGTTGGTCGGGGGCGGCCCGCTTCCGGCCGACGCCACCATGCTCGCCGACACAGCCGGTGGAGAGGGGATCTTCGCCGCCTTCGAGATCGGCGACGTGAACGACGACGACCTCGACGACTTCGCGCTCAGCGTGAGCGGCGGCCTCCTGATCGTGCTCGGCCGGCGCGGCGGGTTCGGGGCCGAGTTCGATCCCTTCGCCCCCGGCGACGGACGCTTTCTGATCGAACGCGCGGCGAACAACGCGCTGATCGCGGCGGGCGGCGACGACCTGACCGGCGACGCCATCGACGACCTTGTCGTCGCGGACCCCAACGCGTCGCCGGACGGGCTCGCCAACGCCGGCGTCGTGTATCTCGTCGCAGGTCGCTCGGACGCGCTCGAGGCGCTCGACGCGCAGGACGGGGCGGAGGACGGCGTGATCGCGCTCGAGTCGCTCGCCGACGCGCCCCCTGCGCCCGATCCGGTCCCGGACCCCGGCGGCGACGACCCTGCGCCCGACCCCGTCCCTGACGGCGGCGGCGACGATCCGGCGCCCGACCCGTCGCCTGCGCCCGACGATCCGAACCTGGGCGGCGACGGGGACGACAATCTCGTCGGCGGCGACGCCGCGGAGCGGTTCGACGCTGGGGCCGGCGACGACTCGGTCGTGGCCGGCGACGGCGACGACACGGTCTCGGGCGGCGACGGCGACGACACCGTCAAGACCGGCGACGGGAACGACCGCGTCAACGGCGACGCCGGGGCTGACGTGATCCTGTCGGGGAACGGCGACGACGTGATCCGCGGCGGCGACGGCGACGACAACATCAAGCCCGGCCGGGGCGACGACACGGTCATCGGCGGAGACGGCGACGACGTCGTGGCCGGCTTCCGGGGCGACGAGCGCTTCGAGGGCGGCGAGGGGAACGATCGACTGCTCGGGTCGGTCGACGACGACACGCTGATCGGCGGCGCGGGCGACGACCGGCTCTGGGGCGGTCCCGGCTTCGACGTGTTCGTCTTCGAGGAGCGCGATTTCGGGCGCGACACGCTCCCGCTCGACGTCCGCGTCGGCTCCGACACGCTCGACTTCACCGCCGTGGAAGGCCTCACGCGGGACGACTTCACCATCCGCCAGGTGGGATCGAACGTGGTGCTGGAGGTGGCCGACGGCGGTTCGCTCGTGATGAACGGCGTGCGCTTCGGCGGGCTCTTCGCGGATGTGATCGAGGAGCGCTTCGACGAGTTCGTGCTGCTCGGCTGAGCCATGCCGACGGCAGGCCCGTCCCGGCCGCCGTCGCCTGTCTCGATTCCGTCATGCGGAGCGGCTAAAATCCGTTTTTACGAGCGAACCGCGTCCGCGGCGTTGCGATCAACTGAGGATGTTTTGCGACCATGGCGACCTTTACGATACCCGGCAACCGCATCCGGTTCGCTGACGACAGCGATCGAGTTCTCCTTGCGGCCCCCGTCGACCTGATCATCGACGCCCCGCTCGACGGCTCCTTCCGCTATGAGGTGATTTCGTCGGACGGCGAGGGCAGCTTCGTCGATATCCAGAGCAGCGACATCACGGACGCGCGATTTTCGGACGGCGTCGCCCTGATCGACAATGACAATTTCAATGAAGAAGAGGTCGTTGTCATCGGAGCGGGCGGAGCTGTTTCAACGGTCCTCGGATTCTATGACGAAGTCCGCGACTTCGACTATCTCTTCACCATCGAGGGCGACCCGCTGCCGATCTTCGCGAACGCCGCGGAAGCGCAGGCCTTCGTCGATACGGTCGACAGCCTCGGCGACGCGCCGCGTTCGGCCGACCGGATCACGCTGTCGGAGGTGCCGGACGTCGAGATCGACCGGGACGGCGGCGCCGCCGATCCGGGTCCCACCCCGCCGGCGTCCGTCGAGGCGGATACGCCGCCCCCGGGCGACCTCCAGGACGCGACCGATCTGGGCGACGACGGCGACAACCTGATCTTCGCCACCTTCGGCGGCGGCGGCGTGGACGCCGGCGGCGGCGACGACGACGTGTTCGGCGGCGACGGGAACGACGACGTGGATCTCGGCGCCGGGAACGATTCCCTCGTGGCCGGCGCGGGCGACGACACGGCGCGCGGCGGCGACGGCGACGACACCGTCAAGTCCGGCGACGGCGCCGACCTGATCGACGGCGGCGACGGGGCGGACGTGATCCTGTCCGGAAACGACGACGACGTGATCTACGGCGGCGGCGGGAACGACAACATCAAGCCCGGCCGCGGGAACGACCAGATCGTCGGCGGCGACGGCGACGACGTCGTGGCGGGTTTCCGCGGGGACGAGCTGTTCATCGGCGAGGCCGGGAACGACCGCCTGCTCGGATCGGTGGACGACGACACGCTGATCGGCGGCGCGGGCGACGACCGCCTCTGGGGCGGGCCCGGCTTCGACGTGTTCGTGTTCGAGGATCTCGACTTCGGAACCGACACGCTGCCCCTCGACGTGCGCGTCGGGTCGGACCGGCTGGACTTCTCCTCGGTGCCGGGGCTGACGCAGGCCGATTTCTCGATCCGTCAGGTGGGTTCGAACGTGGTGCTCGAGGTCGGGAACGGCACGCTGATCATGAACGGCTCGCGCTTCGGCGGTCTCGACGCCGACGACGTGATCGAGCGCTTCGACGACTTCGTGCTGCTGGCCTGAGGGCCCCCGAGACGCGATCGGTCCGGGGGCGGCGGCGCCCGCTCCCGGACCCTTTCGCCCGCGGCCGCCGAACGGGCGGCCCGCTTGTGCAACCGGGCGCGCGCCCGCTACAGGCGTGATCGGTCGCGCGGACCGGACAGGCGGGGCGTCTTGATCTCATGAACAGCATCGCGAGAGCGGCGAGGCGCGACGGCGTTCTGCCCCTGGTCTGGTCCGGCGGCACGTCGGAGCAGAACTATCTGAACTTCGGCGATGCGCTGAGCCCGGTGATGGTCGCGCTGCTGTCGGGGCGCCCTGTCCGTCGCGTCCCGTCCCGATCCGAGACGCCGCGGCTCGTGGCGGTGGGCACGATCGGCCAGAACGTGAAGGGCGGAGAGGCCTGGTTCTGGGGAACCGGCTGCTCGCCCCGCGCGCTCGGCGAGGATCGCGACGCGCCCTTCGTTCCCGATCCGGCGCTTCGCGCGCATGTCGCCGCGACGCGCGGGCCGCTCTCCGCCGCGCTGCTTGGCGGGGGGAGGCTGGCGACGGACGTCTTCGGCGATCCTGTGCACCTCCTGCCGCGCTTCTACGATCCGCATGTCGAGAAACGCTGGGACATCGGGGTCATCCTGCACCTGTCCGAGCTCGCGGATCGCGACGTCGTCTGCCGTCCGAAACCCGGCCTCGCCTGTTACGCCGTCGATCCGGTCGATGCGCCTTCCGTGCGGCTCATCAACACCGTGACGGAGATTTCTGCGGACGCGCTGCGCGCCAAGCTCGATGAAATCCTCGCTTGCCGCCGGATCGTCTCGACCTCGTTGCATGGCCTCGTCCTCGCGGAGAGCTACCGCATTCCTTCCCTGACGTTGACGCATGGTCCGGGCGTCGGGCTCGCCACCCTGCCGTTGACGCCTGACGCGCCGCTCGATGCGCGCATGATCGATCTCTACATGGGCTATGGGCGCGACGAGACGCCGGTCTGGCGTCAGCCGAGGACGGAGCGGACCGACTGGGCGGCGCTGGCGGACGCCGTCGACCGGGCCTGGGAGCCCGGCGAGATCGACGCGGAGGCGCTGATGGAGGTCTTCCCCGCCGATCTCGCGCCCCTGCGTCCCGAGGAAGGCCGCACGATCTGGGACCATCCGGTCATCCGCGGGCTCGACTTCGCCCATGACGTGAAGGCCCTCCGCGCCGAGGACGCCGCGCGCGGCGCCGAGCTTCGGGCGGCCGAGGCCGGCCGGGCGACTGCGCTTGACCGTCGCGCGGAGAGCTGGGGGCTGCTGACGGAGGCGGACACGCCGGACGCGCCTCCGCCGAGGTCTTTCTTCGACAAGATCCTGAGCGCCCGCGCCCGGCGGTGAGCGCCGGGGCCGCGGCTGGCGCGCCGGTCGCGCCTCCTGTATGCCCGGCTCTCGCGGCGCGGCAGACGTGAGGCAAGCATGATCGAGCTCCCCCGAACCACGCTTCCGAGCTTTTCGAAGGTCTGCGACGCGAAGGATTGGTTCGATCCGGCGATCGACCGGATCATACGCGAGGTTTTGCGGGCCGAACCCTTCACCAATCGCCGGCAGTGGGAGTTCGCGACGATCTATCTCGCGCTGCATGAGGCCGGCGCGCTGCGACCGGAGGCGCGGGGTCTCGGCCTCGGCGTCGGCACGGAAAAGCTGATCTTCGCGCTCGCCGAGCGCGTGGCGGAGATCCGCGCCACCGATCTCTACGAGCCCGACAGCCGCTGGACCGGCGTGCGCACCGAGGATCCCAAGAACCTCGTCATGTCGCGCACCCCCTGGCCGCTCGACGAAGGGGTGGCCGAGCGCATCACCGCCGAGCGCGCCGACATGCGGAGCCTCCAGTTCGCCGACGAGAGCTTCGACTTCGCGTGGTCCACCGGCTCTTTTGAGCATATCGGCGGGGACGCCGATTTCGTCGCGCATCTGAACGAGGTGAACCGGGTGCTGAAGCCCGGCGGCGTCTACGCCTTCACGACGGTGCTGAGCTACGAGGCCGAGACGAGCCGAATCCCGAACAACTACTATTTCCACCCAGAGCATTTCGTCGATCTGCTCCACGCCTCCGACCTGGAGCCGGAGCCGACCTACGACGTGAGCGTGACGCGGCATCACCTGAACCGGCCGATGCCGGAGACGATGCGCCCTTACGGGCTGCTCGGCGTCGAGCGCTTCCTGCACCCGGTGGTCGCCCTGCGCCGCGGCGTCGTGAACGTCGCCAATGCGGCCTTCCTCCGCAAGGGAACCGGCAGGGCCAAGACGCGCCCTCGGGTCGTCGGATTCGAGGAGACCCAGGACTGGCTGCAACGCCAGGCCCGCGGCGCGACCATCCGTTTCTGGTCGACCTGGACGCCGCTCGCCGTCGAGGCGCGGCCCGGCGGGAGCGCGCACACCGCCTGGCATCATTTCGGCGGGGGTGCGGTCGAGATCGAGGCTGAGGCGTCGGGGCGGGGCGCCGCGGCGCTGAAGCTCGTCGCGCGGGACCGCGTGACGCCGGCGGCGTCCGCGACGGTCGCCGAAACCCGTTTGTCGCGCGGAGTCGGTTCGCTGCGCTTCGAGGCGGACGCCGAGAAGACTTACGCGATCGTGTCCGACGCGACAGGCGTGGAGGCTGCAGGCCGGATCCGACTGCGCGCGCGCAAGGTCCGCGACGCGAGCGCGCCGGCGCCCGCACGCCGCAGCGCCTGAGCCCGCTCCCGCTGCGGCGCCCTGACAAGCGGAGGCTCACAGATGGCGGAACCCCCGCAGCCTGTCCCCACCCCGCAGTCCCGCGCGGAGCGCCGGGCGGAGGTCGCGCGCGCCGCCGCCGTCGCAGCCGCGCCCCATCTCGTCCCTGTCGAGGAAGGCTACCTAGAAGTCCCCGTCGCCCGTCTGCCGCACGCGACGCTTCTCTACCGGGTGGACAACGGGCGGATCCTTTCGGAGCTCGAGGCGGTCGCGGCTGAACGTGGCGCGACCCTCTCCGCCTTTTCGGCGACCGAGGGGGAGGTGGAGACGCAGCGGCTTCTGCACGATCTTCTGATCGAGAAGGCGACCGATCCGACCGCGCCGATCCTTCGGGAGCTGGAGCGCCACGCCCGGCAGACCGAGCCGCTCCTGATCCAGTCCGACGGCGTCGTCGTGAATGGTAATCGGCGGCTCGCGGCGATGCGGGCGCTGCTCGCCCGGGATCCCGAGCGTTACGCCGCCTTCGCCGAGATGCGGGCGGCGGTGCTGCCGGAGACGATCGGACGCGATGCGGTCGAGTTCATCGAGGCCGCGCTCCAGATGGCCCCGGAACTCAAACTGGACTACGGCTGGGTGAACCGCCGCCTGAAGCTGCGCGCTCACGCCGCCGACATGCCCCGAGACCGGATCGCGGCGGCCTGGCGCTTCGCGGACGAGAGATGGATCGACGTCGAACTCGACGAGCTGGCGCTCGCCGAGCGCTGGCTCGCATGGATCGGGCGGCCGGGAGACCACGCGCGGCTCGCCGCTGAAGAGACGCGCTTCACGGCGTTGCGCGAGCGACTCGACGCGCTCGGGCAACGGCATGTCGCCGAGCTCTGGCGCCTGATCGGCTTCGCGATGATCGCTGCGGCCGACACCCTCGAAACCCCGATCGAGCACGTGTTTCCTTTCGCGAAACCTGTGCCCGCGGCCGTCGTGCACTGGACCCTGCGCGCGCTCGCCGAGGACCGGGGCCTCGTCGCCGCGCAGACCGGGGGAGAGAGCGCGCAGGTGGACGCCGCGCTCGCCGCGCGCCTCGCCCCAACGCTGGACGACCCCGCGCGCGCCGAAACCGTCGCGCGCGCTGCGCTCGCCCACATGGACCGGCTTAGGGCCGACGAGGGACAGCTTCTGGGGCCGACCCGGGCGCTCGCCCATATGCGCCGGGCGCGCGAGGCGCTCGCGGGCGTCGATCCCGCCGACGCGACGCCGGCGCTCCGCCGGCGTCTCCGGTCCGAGCACGCGGCGCTCGAAGCCGCGCTCGCGGCGCTGGGCGCCGAGGAGGGCGTCGGCCCGAAGGCCCTTCTCGCACGCCTTCGCGACGCCGTCGGCGGCGCGAAGCGCTGAGGCTCATCCCCCGGGCGGCGTGCGGACGACGAAGTTGCGGATCTCCGTCATGTCCTCCATGGCGAAGCGCACGCCCTCGCGGCCGAGGCCGCTGTCCTTCACGCCGCCATAGGGCATGTTGTCGACGCGCCAGCTTGGCACGTCGCCCACCACCACGCCGCCGACGTCCAGCCGGTCCCAGGCGCGCTGGGCCTTGTAGAGGTCGCGGGTGAAGAGCCCGGCCTGAAGCCCGAACTTCGAGTCGTTCACCTCGTCGAGCGCCGCGTCCCAGTCCGTGAAGGTCGAGAGGATCGCCACCGGCCCGAACGCCTCCTCGCGGTAGATCGCGGCGTCGCGGGAGACGTTCTCCATCAGCGTCGCCTCCAGCATCGCGCCCTCGCGCCGCCCGCCGCAGAGTACGTCGGCGCCGTCCGTGTGCGCCGCGAGAACCCAGTCGTGCAGCCGCTTCGCCTCGCCCTCGGAGATCATCGGCCCGACGAAGGTGTCCTCCTCCTTCGGGTCGCCCATCTTGAGCGCCTTGGTCGCCGCGACGAGCTTCTCCTTGAACGCGGGATAGATGTCGGCGTGCACGATGATCCGCTGCACCCCGATGCAGCTCTGGCCCGACTGGTAGAAGGCGCCGAAGCAGATCCGGTCCACCGCGTCGTCGAGATCGGCGTCCGCGTCCACGATCACCGCGGCGTTGCCGCCGAGTTCCAGCACCACCTTCTTCTTGCCGGCCCGCGCCTTGAGGTCCCAGCCGACGCCGGGGCTGCCGGTGAAGCTGAGGAGCTTCAGCCGGTCGTCCTCGGTGAAAAGGTCGGCCCCGTCGCGCGAGCAGGGCAGGATCGAGAAGGCGCCCTTTGGCAGCGGGCCGTTCGGCTGCGTGACCTCGGCCAGCACCTCGCCCATCACCAGCGCGCCGAGGGGGGTGCGCGAGGCGGGCTTCATCACGAAGGGGCAGCCGACCGCGAGCGCCGGCGCGACCTTGTGGGCGGCGAGGTTCAGCGGGAAGTTGAAGGGCGAGATGAACGAGCAGGGTCCGATCGGCACCCGTCGCCACATGCCCCGGTAGCCCCTGGCGCGGGGGCTGATCTCGAGCACCTGCACCTCGCCGTTCATCCGCACCGCCTCCTCCGCGGCGATGCGGAAGGTGTCGATCAGGCGGCTGACCTCGCCGCGGCTGTCCTTGATCGGCTTTCCGGCCTCGACGCAGAGCGCGTGGGCGAGTTCGTCCGAGCGCTCTCGGAACCGCTCGACGCAGTGCATGAGCACGGCCTGCCGCTCGTAGGCGGGCATCTCGGCGCAGGCCTCCGACGCCTCCACGGCCGCCTGGATGCCGGCGTCGATGGCGTCGGCTCCCGCCAGGGCGCAGCGCACCGCGACCTCGCCGGAGTACTTGTCGGTGACGGCGAGATCCTCGTTCGCGAACACGGCCTCAGAGGCCAGCCAGTAGGGCCAGCGGTCCTTCAGGGCGGGCATGGCGGTCTCTCCCTGCCGCGCCTCAGAGGCGCGCGCTTTCCTGCTTGATGCGGACGTTCAGGATCTGGTCGTTCTCGGCGTAGTCGACCGGGCAGTCGATCAGATGCACGCCGGGCGTCGAGAGGCACTGGTCCAGCAGCGGCTTCAGGCCGTCGGCGCTCTCGACGCGATGGCCCTTCGCGCCGTAGCTCTCGGCGTATTTCACGAAGTCCGGGTTGCCGTATTCGAGGCCCCAGTCCTTGAAGCCCATGTTCGCCTGTTTCCAGCGGATCATCCCGTAGGAGCCGTCGTTCAGGATCAGAACGGTGATGTTCATCCCGAGGCGCACGGCGGTCTCCAGCTCCTGGCTGTTCATCATGAAGCCGCCGTCGCCGCAGACCGCCAGAACCTTGCGGTCGGGATACACCAGATGCGCGGCCATCGCCGAGGGCAGGCCGGCGCCCATGGTGGCGAGGGCGTTGTCCAGCAGGACCGTGTTCGGCAGGCGGGCCGGGTAGTTGCGCGCGAACCAGATCTTGTAGACGCCGTTGTCGAGCGCCACGATCCCGTCGTCGGGCATCGCCGCGCGGATGTCGGCCACGAGCCGCTGCGGATAGACCGGGAAACGGCCGTCCGTGCGCCCCTCGGAGATCGACGCGTCATGCGCGGCCTTGATCTCCTTCATCCGGGCGAGATCCCAGCTGTTGGCCTTGTCCTCGCTGAGGCCGTTCTTGATCCGCCAGATCGCGTTGGCGATGTCGCCCACCACTTCGAGCTGCGGGAAATAGACCGGGTCCACCTCCGCGCTGCGGAAGCTGACATGGATGACCTCGGCGCCCTTCGAGGCGGTGACCGGGTCCTCCTCCGAGCCCCCGCCCGTGTCGACCGGCCCGGCGGCGGGCTGCATGAAAAAGGGCGGCTTCTCGATCACGTCATGGCCGACATTGACGATCACGTCCGCCGCCTCGATCGCGCGATGCACGAAGTCGCCGGCCGAGAGCGCGGCGCAGCCCATGAAGAGGGGGTGGGTCTCATCCACCACGCCCTTGCCGAGCTGGGTGGTGACGAAGGGGATCCCGAACTTCTCGACGAGCTTGGTCAGCATCTTCGAGCACTGCTTGCGGTTCGCGCCCGCGCCGATCACGAGCAGCGGGGACTTCGCGGCGCGGAGCTTCGCGACGGCGGCGTCGATCGCCTTGTCCTCGGCGATGGGCCGGCGGGTCATCGAGGCGGGGATCGGACGCTGATCCGTCTCCTCGTCGGCGATGTCCTCGGGCAGCTCCAGATGCGTCGCGCCGGGCTTCTCCTCCTCGGCCAGGCGGATCGCCTCGCGCACGCGGGAGGGGATGTTGTCGGCCGAGACGATCTGGTGGGCGTATTTCGTGATCGGGCGCATCATCTCGACCACGTCGAGGATCTGGAAGCGGCCCTGCTTGGACTTCTTGACCGGCTTCTGCCCGGTGATCATCAGGATCGGCATGCCGCCGAGCGTCGCGTAGGCGGCGGCCGTCGTGAAGTTCGTCGCGCCGGGGCCGAGCGTCGAGAGGCAGACGCCGGTCTTGCCGGTGAAGCGGCCGTAGGTGGCGGCCATCATGCCGGCCGCCTGCTCGTGGCGCGTGAGGATCAGCTTGATCTTCGTCGAGCGCGACAGGCTGTCGAGAAAGTCGAGGTTCTCCTCGCCGGGCACGCCGAAGATGTACTCGACGCCCTCCTGCTCCAGCGCCTCGATGAAGAGATCGGATGCTTTCGTCATGTCGGGCCTCCCCTCGCCGGGCCCGAAAAACGGCGGGCCGCGCGAAGCCTAGCCGCGGGAACGCTGCGTTTCCAAGCAAGAAGCGGTCGCGCAGGGCGACCCGGAGCCGCGGGGGTCGCGGCGACGCGTCTCGAACCGCCGCAGACCGGTCCCGGGCGCCGAATCAAACCCATCGCTTTCCGGTCGGCGTCGCGGCCGGCCGCCGCGATCACGCGGCCGGGGTCATCCGCGCCCGGATCGCGAGCCCCGGATCGTCGGCGCGCAGATCGACGTCGGCCATGGTCAGCGTCGCGCCCTCCGGCGCCGAGCGGCGCATGACGGCGCCCTCGGCGAGCCCGATCGGCAGCGCGTCGGACGCGCGGGCGGCGGCGGCGGGCTGCAGCTTGCCCCAGACCGTCGCGCCGCCCTCGCCGTCGAGCGTCTCCCCCTCCTTCAGCGCGCGCTTCGCGACCGCGACGACGTCCGCCCGGAACGCCTCGGTCGATCCCGTCGCCACGCCCATCAGGCCCGCGGCGAGGATCGAGACGTTGAGCTCCAGGCCGATCAGGTGGAACGGCCGCCAGAGCGCGGCGTAGCGGCCCGAGCGGTCGGTCTTCATGCCGTATTGCCGGAAGCAGGCGGCGGCGTAGTCCGTCGGCGCCTCCACGACGACATAGACCCCCCAGCGCAGGTCGTCCGGCACCTGGGTTCCGTCGCGCTCCAGCGAAGACACCACCTCGACCGAGCCCTTCGCCGGCAGCGCGCCGCCTTCGGCGCGGGGCCGCAGCACCTCAACGAGCCGTCCGGTTCCGCACGGGGGAAACCGGAGGCCCTCCTCCGGGGCCGTGAGCCCCGTGGCGTTGCAGATCGCCGCCATCTCGATGGCCGACTTGGTGCCGTCGAGGAAGCTGTTGAACATCTTGGGGTTCATGCCGGCCTCGGCGGCCGCCTGCGGGGTGAGCCCGTAATGCTCCCACACCGTGTCGGGCGTGGAGCGGTGATAGGCGGGCAGATGCTTCGTGCCCTTGCCCGCCGCCACCACGCCGAAGCCGCAGGACCGCGCCCAGTCGACCAGCTCGGCCACGAGCGCGGGCTGGTCGCCATAGGCCATCGAGTAGACCACGCCCGCCGCGCGGGCCTCCGCCGCGAGCGCCGCGCCGCCAAGGACGTCGGCCTCCACGTTCACCATCACGACATGCTTGCCCGCGGCGATCGCCGCACGGGCGTGACGGAGGCCCGCGCGCGCGTCGCCGGTCGCCTCCACCACCACGTCCACGTCGTCCCGCGCCGCGAGCGCCGCGGCGTCGTCCGTCACCGCCAGGGCCTCGACGCGCGCCTCCGACCAGCCGACCGCCCGGGCGGCGGCGCGCGCCGCGTCGGGACGGAGGTCGGCGACCGCCGAGACCACGAGCCCCGGCGTCGCGGGAACCTGCGCGAGGAACATCGCGCCGAACTTGCCAGCGCCCACAAGGCCGACGCGCACCGGGCGCCCGGCCTCGGCGCGCGCCGCGAGACTCTTCCAAAGAAACATGACGGCGCTTTCCCCCTGTCGCCCGTCGCCCACGCCCCTGTGCGGACCCGTTCGGGCGGTTTATGCAATCCGACTCGTCGCAGCCTGCAAGAGAGCCCATGTCCCCCCTGTCCGACAACGCCCGCGGCGCGCTGCTCATGGTCGCCAGCATGGCCGGATTCAGCCTTAACGACGCGTTGATCAAGCTCGTCTCGGGCGAAATGGGTCTCTTTCAGGCGATCTTGCTGCGCGGGTTGATGGCTTCGGCGCTGCTCGGCGGGCTCGCCTGGGCGCAAGGGGCGCTGGCCCCGCGGATCGCGCCGCCGGACCGGCCCCTGATCGCGCTGCGCACGCTGATGGAGGTGGGGGCGACGACCTGCTTCCTCACCGCCCTTTTCGCGATGCCGATCGCCAACGCGACCGCGATCCTCCAGATGCTGCCGCTGACGACCACCCTCGGGGCCGCGCTGTTCCTGCGCGAGCGCGTCGGATGGCGGCGCTGGAGCGCGATCGGCGTCGGCTTCGCGGGCATGCTGGTGATCGTGCGTCCGGGCATGGCGGGGTTCGACGCGGCCTCGCTCTGGGCGCTCGCGGCCGTGGGCTTCGTCACGGTGCGCGACCTCGTGACCCGCCGATTCTCGAAGGGCGCGCCGTCGGTGTTCGTCGCCTTCCTGACGGCCATCGCGATCACCGCCGCCGGCGCCGTCGGCGCCGCGTTCGGGACCTGGGCTCCAGTGTCGGCGCACGCCGCTTCCGCGCTCGCGGGGGCTGCCGGGTTTCTTCTGATCGGCTATCTGACCGCGGTGATGACGATGCGCGTGGGCGAGATCGGCGTCGTCGCGCCCTTCCGCTACACGATCCTGATCTGGGCCACGGCGCTCGGCTGGCTGCTCTTCGACGAGACCCCGGACGCTTTCACCTTCATCGGCGCGGCGATCGTGGCGGGCGCGGGCCTCTACACGTTTCGACGTCAGCGGCGTGTCGCGGGACGCTGAGGCGCAGCCGCTCGCCGCCGGAGGCTCACTCCGCCGCCGCGGCGACGTCGAGCGGGCAGGGGACCCCGGCGCGCGCGCATTTCGTCCGGTAGGCCTGCTCCCAGGCCCAGAACGGGCGGCCGAGGGTGGTCTGCTGCGCGACGAGGCCGCGGACGAATTCGGCCATGGCGTCCGGGTCCCGCAGGCGCTCCGCCATCTGCTTCTGCGCCTTCGTCATGGAGCAGGCGATGCAGTGGCCGCGCTGCTTGTACTTGCAGACGTCGATGCAGGGGGTGGGCGTCTTCGACATGGCGCGTGTCCGCTCCCGCTCGGGCGCCGCTCGCGGTTCGACCGGCCTTTCCACGGTTTCTGACAGAAACCATCAGGTTTGCGCAAGCCCGGGAGCGCGGCTGGCCCCGGCGTCTTGTCGCAGAAGGGTGGAGGGGCGGCCCGGCCGGTCCCGAGCCGCCCTCCGAAAGCACTCCGCCGCCGCAGCGGCCTCCTGACCGCCGACACAACGCTACGCAACGCACGCTGCAAAGGTTGTGCGCGGGCGCGGGCGCCCGTCAAAGCCCGCAGCCGCGATTCACCAATCCTGCGCGCGACGCGAGGCGACGTGCGCCGCCGCGCTCAACCGGAGCGGGCGCGGAGCGCGCTCAACGTCGTCGCCGGCGTGATCGCCTCCATGTCGGTCAGCAGGTGGAGCAGAGCCGGGCCGCCCGATTCGCGGGCGCGGGCGAAGGCGTTTGGAAAGGCGTCGGTCCGGGTCACGGTCTCGGCGTGGAGCCCGTAGGCGCGGGCGAGCGCCGCGAAGTCCGGGTTGCGGATGCCGGTCGCCGAAACGCGGCCCGGATAGCGCCGCTCCTGATGCATGCGGATCGTGCCGTAGCCGCCGTTGTCGGCCACCAGCACGACGACGCGGGCGCCGCGCTCGGCCAGCGTCCCGAGCTCCTGGAGCGTCATCTGCAGGCAGCCGTCGCCCGCGAAGCAGAGCACGAGCCGGTCCGGGCGGCGCAGCGCCACGGCGACGGCGGCGGGCAGGCCGTAGCCCATCGAGCCCGAGGTCGGGGCGACCTGACCCTGCGGATCGCGCCAGCGCCAGAAGCGGTGGAGCCAGATCGCGTAGTTCCCCGCGCCGTTGGTGACGATCGCCTCCGGGGCGGCCTCTCTCAGATGCGCGACGACCGCGCCGAGATCGACGCCCGCGCCGCCGCCTCCCGCCCGGGGCTCCGACCAGGCGCGGTAATCGGCATGGGCCGCCTCGGCGCGGCCGCGCGGGGCCGACGCCGGCGCATGCTCCGCGAGCGCCGCGAGGAAGGCGCCCGGGGTCGCGCAGATCGGCAGGGCCGCGGCGTAGATCCGGCCGAGCTCCTCCGGCCCCGGATGCACGTGGATCACCGGCTTTCCGGGATCGGGGATCCCGAGCAGCGAGAAATCCTGGCTGGGGTTCTCCGAGAACCGCGCCCCGAGCAGAAGCAGGAGGTCGGACTCGGCGATCCGGGCGCGCAGCTTCGGATTGATCCCGAGCCCCACATCCCCGGCATAGGCGGGGTCGAGATGGTCGAAGAGGCCCTGCCGCCGGAAGGAGCAGCCCACGGGGACGTCCCATGACGCCGCGAAGCGGCGGAGGGCCGCGACGGCCTCCGCGTCCCAGCGCGAGCCGCCGGCCACCACGATCGGGCGCTCGGCCTGCGCCAGCATACCGGCGGCGCGGGCGGCGTCGGCTGGCGCAGGGGCCGGTTCGGGCGCGGCGACGCGGGGCCCCGCAGTCGCCTCGGCCGTCTCCCGCAGCATGTCTTCAGGCAGCGACAGGACCACCGGGCCGGGCCGTCCCGACAGCGCGACGGAGACCGCGTGCGACAGGATCTCCGGGATGCGCTCCGGCTGGTCGATTTCCTCGACCCACTTCGCGAGATCGCGGAAGGTCTGGCGGTAATCGACCTCCTGGAACGCCTCGCGGCCCCGCATGCCGCGCCCGATCTGGCCGACGAGCAGCAGCATCGGGGTCGAGTCCTGCTTCGCCACATGCACGCCCGCAGCCGCGTTCGTCGCGCCGGGGCCGCGGGTGACGAGGCAGACGCCCGGCCGTCCGGTCAGCTTGCCGTCCGCCTCGGCCATCATGGCGGCCCCGCCCTCCTGCCGGGCGACCACGACGTCGATCGGGCTGTCGCGGAGCGCGTCGAGCACGGGCAGGTAGCTTTCGCCGGGCACGCAGAAGACGCGTTCGACGCCCTGGCGCTCCAGGCAGCGTACGATCAGTTCTCCGCCTGTCGGCATTGCTCGTCTCCTTCGCGCGACGTCGAAAGGCTCGGGCGCCGCCGCGGTCGTTGCAAGGCGGGGCGCCGACGCGGCGGGCGAAGGCGGCGCCGACGCCGCTCAGGCGAGGCCGAGAAGACCGTTCGCGACCGCAGCGGCCGAGGCCGCGCAATCCATCTCCCGCCGCTTCTCCGAAAGGGCGCGGGCGTTGGCGCGGTATTCGGGGCGCTCGATCAGCTTGCGCATCGCCTTCGAGATCTGCGCGGCGCTCGGCTCGCCGGCGAAGCCGATCCCGCAGCCCGCCTCTCCGAGCGCCCGGGCCGTCATCAGCTGCTCTGCGTGCCGCGGCAGCGCGAGCTGCGGCACGCCGGCCGACACGAGGGCCGACGCGACGCCGAAGGAGCCGTGCCCGACGCCGAGATCCATCTCCGGCAGCAGGCGGTCCAGCCTGACGGTCTCGTCGAACCGGCGCACGTGGCGCGCCGGTTCCCGACCGCCGCGGGCCGCCGCGACGCCGGGCGAGACGAGGATCACGTCCCAGTCGCCGGGCAGCGCGTTCAGCGCGGCGAGGGTCAGGTCGTATTCGCGCGAGCCCCGCTGGATGTAGGCGAAGACGCGCTTCGCCGCGTCGGGCCGCCATGCCGCCTCGCGCCCGGCGTCGACATGGTAGAGGGGGCCGAGATACGCGTGGGGCCCAGGGTCGAAGCGTTCGCGCGGCCGATACTGGTCGAGCTCGGGCCATGTGATCAGGAACCGCGCGTCGAGGTCGGCGAAGAGATCGCCGATCCCCTCGACAGGCGGCGCGCCGGCGCGGTCGAGCGCGGCGTTGGCGTTTGCGACCACCCCCGCCTCCCGCTCGAGCCGCGCGGCTTCGTCGTCCTCCGGCGCCTCGCGCCAGAACGTGAAACGCGGCGTCGCCGATCCGCGGCCGGGCGGGGTCTCGTAGCCCGTCCCGAACGCCGCGATCGGCGGTCCCGCCTGTCCGCGTTGGGCGAGCTGGAGCGTGGGCGCGGCGTTGCAGGCGATCACGTCCGGCCGCACCGCGCGCACGAGGCCCCGCCAGGCCTCGGCCAGCGCGGAGAGGCCGTCGGGATCGCCCCAGCCGCAGGTGCGCAGTTCGTCGCCGTAGCTGCGCGACGGCGCCGACCGCGGCCGTCCGCCGTGGAGATGGAAAGGGGCCGGCAGCAACGTGCAAGGCAGATCCGGCGCGACGCGCCGGAACGCTGCGGCGTCCTTGACGGCGACGAACAGGCGCGCGCGGCCGGCGAGGCGGCCCGCGACCGTGGCGGTCTTCGAGACATGTCCGAAATTCTGGCCGAGCTCCCATGCGAGCAGGATGCGCGGGAGCCTGGCGTCGTCGTCTGCGCTCATGCGGGTCTCCGTCGCGTCGGCGTCAGGCGCCGCCGAGCGGGGCCGGCCGCACCATGCGGCGGACTTCGTCCGTGCGGAAGCCGATCATCATTGGACGACGAAGCCCAGGCAGCGCGGCCACGTCGTAAAGCTCGCGGATCACCCCCCCGATCTCGAGCCGATGGGCGATCTCGCCAGTCGCGAGATCGACGACGGCGAGCATGCACAACGGCTCCTGCTCGCGCCGCGCCAGCGCCTCGTCGAGCGCGAGGCCGTCGAACGCGCCCTGCCGCCGCGGGCGGGAGACGCCGACCACAGCGCAGCCGCCCACGAACGCCATGCCGCGCGCGAAGCCGGGCAGGAACGCGATCTCCTCATAGGCGCCGGTCGAAAGGTCGACTCGTCCGAGCGTGCCGAGACCCGATTGCAGGATGTGCAACGCGCCGTCGCGGAGGCGCGGCGAATGCGGCATGGAGAGCCCCCGCGCCACCGGCTCGCCGGTCGGCACGTCGATCACCAGCCCGCCGCCCGCGCGCTCCGCCCGCCAGCCGGCCGGCTCGTCGGTCTCCGCGACGCAGGTCACGTATGCCGCCGCTCCGTCGCGCATCGCCAGACCGTTCAGATGACATCGGTCGCCGGCCCGGATCTCGGAGATGAAGGGCGGCTTCCAGAATGGCGCGAAGCTGTGGCGGTGGTCGAAGCGGGCCAGGCAGTTCATCTTCGTGACGACGAAGACGGGCGTCTCGCCCGCGCCCTCCGGGTGCACGTCGTGGATGTCCATCTCGCCGGTGACGCGCGACTCGATCGGCGCGAACACCGCGTCGCAGTCCTCGTATTCGGCGCCGGGATCGAGGAAATTCTCGAACCGGGTTATCTGGTAGAGCGACGAGACCCAGAGCCGCCCGTCGCCCACCCCGAGCCCCATGCAGCGCGGAAAGGACCGCTCGAAGACGGCGAGCCGCCCGTCCGAGGCGACGCCGACCAGAAACACCTTGCCGGCGTCGTAGGTCGTGAAGCAGAGGCTGGCTCCGCTGGCGCGCAGCCAGGACGTGAAGCCGGCGGACGGCTTGATCTGGAGCTTGGCCCTGGGTTCGGCCGGGGCCTCCGGCGACTCGTCCGCGTCCAGTCCGTAGACCATCCTGTCTCCCCCGCGTTCGCGTCCCGTCCGGATGTGTCAGACAAGGCGGCTCTGCGCCACGGCCGCGCCCACGAAGCTCGCGAAAAGGGGGTGTGGCGCGAAGGGCTTGGATTTCAGTTCGGGATGGAACTGCACGCCGACGAACCAGGGATGTCCCGGGATCTCCACGATCTCCGGGAGCCCGCCGTCGGGCGAGAGACCCGAGAACCGCAGGCCCGCGGTCTCCAGACGCTCGCGGTAGGCGAGGTCCACCTCATAGCGGTGCCGGTGACGCTCCGAAATCTCCTGGTCGCCATAGATCTCCGCGACATGCGAGCCCTCTATCAGCCGGGCCGGATAGGCGCCGAGCCGCATGGTGCCGCCCTTCGCGTCGTCGACCTTGCGGCGCACGGTGCGCCCGTCCACGGTCCACTCCGCCATGTGGTAGACGACATGGGCGAAGCGCGCGGCGCCGGCCTCGTGGTCGAACTCCTGGCTGCCGGCGTCCGGCATGTCCGCAAGATCGCGCGCGGCCTCGACCACGGCCATCTGCATGCCGAGACAGATCCCGAGATAGGGCACGCCGCGCTCGCGCGCGAAGCGGGCGGCGCGCACCATGCCCTCCGCCCCGCGCTCGCCGAAGCCGCCGGGGACGACGATGCCGTGGAAGCCCTCAAGATGCGGCGCCGGATCCTCGCTCTCGAACACCTCGGAATCGAGCCATTCGGCGCGGACGCGCACGCGGTTGGCGATGCCGCCATGCGTGAGCGCCTCCTTCAGCGACTTGTAGGCGTCCTCGAGCGCCGTGTACTTGCCCACGACCGCGATGCGGACCTCGCCGTCGGGATGGCGGATGGCGTCCACGACCCGCTCCCAGCGCGCGAGGTCGGGGCGCGGGGCGGGGGCGATGCAGAAGGCGTCCAGCACCGCCTGGTCGAGCCCCTGCTCGTGGAGCGCCATGGGCGCCTCGTAGATCGAGTCGAGGTCGAGCGCGGCGATGACGCTCTCGGGGCGGACGTTGCAGAAAAGCGCGAGTTTCGCGCGCTCCTTCTCGGGGATCGGCTGCTCGGCGCGGCACACCAGGATGTCGGGCGCGAGGCCGATGGAGCGCAACTCCTTCACCGAGTGCTGGGTCGGCTTGGTCTTCAGCTCGCCCGCCGACTTGATGAAGGGCAGCAGCGTCAGATGCATGAAGATGCACTGGCCCCGCGGCCGCTCCTGCGCGAACTGGCGGATCGCCTCGAAGAAGGGCAGCCCCTCGATGTCGCCGACGGTGCCGCCGATCTCGCAGAGCATGAAGTCGGTCTCGTCCTCGCCGATGGCGAGGAAGTCTTTTATTTCATTCGTGACGTGGGGAATGACTTGGATCGTTTTTCCGAGGTAGTCGCCGCGCCGCTCCTTGTCGAGCACGTTCTGATAGATGCGGCCCGAGGAGATGCTGTCGGTCTTGCGCGCCGCGACGCCGGTGAATCGCTCGTAATGGCCGAGGTCGAGATCGGTCTCGGCGCCGTCGTCGGTGACGAACACCTCGCCATGCTCGAAGGGCGACATCGTGCCGGGATCGACGTTCAGGTAGGGGTCGAGCTTGCGCAGGCGCACCGTGTAGCCCCGCGCCTGCAGGAGCGCCCCCAGCGCCGCGCCCGCGAGACCCTTGCCGAGCGACGAGACCACGCCGCCGGTGATGAAGATGTATCGCGCCATGCTCGGATGCCCCGTGACCGCTCTCGACGCCCGCCGGTTGCCCCGGCGCGGATTTCGTCCCACGGGACTTGAGCGATACAGGATTTCGGGCGCGCCGCCAACGCAAGACGGCCATGCGCGCGACGCGGCTCAGATCGCGACGTAGCGGTCCCGCCGGTGGTTGACCGCGATCACGAGATTCAGCAGCGCCGCCCCGAGCAGCGACCAGCCGACGGCGCGCCAGTCGAGCACCGCGAGCGCCGCCGCGAAGACGCCGGCGTCGATGATCATCTGCGTCCAGCCCGCCCGGAAGCCGGTCGCGTCCTGCAGCCAGACCGCGAGCACGCCGACGCCGCCGAGGCTGCCGCCGTGGCGGAACAGCGCGAGCAGGCCGAACCCGGCCGCGACGCCCCCGAGCGCGGCCGCCGCGGCCGGATGCGTCGGGCCGAGCGTGACGAAGTCGGGCGCCCAGGCGAGCAGCGCGGAGAGCAGCGCGACGGCGGCCAGCGTCTTCAGCGCGAAGAGCCGGCCCATGCGCAGCAGCGCCAGCAGGTAGAAGGGCGCGTTCAGCCCGAGAAACACGAGGCCGAGGTCCCAGCCGGTCGCGTAGGAGACGATCAGCGCCATGCCCGCCGTCTGTCCCGTCGCGAGCCCCGCGTCCCGGAGAAACAGCACGCCGAGCCCCGCCATCAGCGTGCCGAAAAGAAGACCCTGCGCGTCTTCCAGGGGCGTGTGGCGCGGCGGTGCGGGCGTCTCGCTCATGGCGTGGAGGCTAGCCCTTTCGACGGCGTCCTGCGAACCGCGACGCCTTCCGCCACTCGGCGCGCCGCATCTAATCTGATCCGTCCGGGCGACGCCGCTTCGGCCCCTCGGCGAGCGCGCGCACGACGCCGCGCAGCGTGCGGACGTCCTGCTCGGTCAGTCCGGCGCGATGAAACAGATTGCGCAGGTTCTCGAGCATCTTCGGCCGCTTGTGCTCCGGGAAGAAGAAGCGCGAGGCGTCCAGCTCCGCGATCAGGTGGTCCAGCATGCCCGCGATCTCGGCCTGCGGCGCCGGTCGGCTCCGCGGGGCGCGGAGCGTCTCCGCCTCCGTGTCGTCGAACAGCCGGCGCCATTCCCAGGCCAGCAGAAGCGCGGATTGCGCAAGGTTGATCGATGGGAAGTCCGGGTTGGTCGGCACGGTGACGACGGCCGAGGCCCGCACGACCTCGTCAGTCTCGAGCCCGGTGCGCTCCGGGCCGAAGAGCACGCCCACGCGCTCGCCCTGGGCGATGCGGACCGCCATGTCCGCGACGGCGGCCTGGGGCGTGAACACCGTCTTGGTCAGTTCCCGCGGCCGCGCCGTCGTGGCGTAGAGCGTCCCGATGTCGGCGACGGCCGAAGCGACGTCCGGCGCGATCTGCGCCTCTTCGAGCAACCGCCCGGCGCCGGAGGCGGTCGCGACCGCTTTGGGGTTGGGCCAGCCGTCGCGCGGGGCGACGATCCGCATCCGGTCGAGGCCGAAATTCCACATGGCGCGGGCGCAGGCGCCGATGTTCTCGCCCATCTGCGGACGCACGAGGATGAAGACGGGCCCGGGCCCGCCGAATGTCGGCGCGTCGGTCATGGCGCGGGGCGATAGCCGAGCCGAAAGGGAGCCGCAAGCGCGCTCACACCCGCTCCATCCAGAGGCTCGTCTCCCGCGCGCCCGCGACGAGCGGCAGCGCGGCGATCGCAGGCCGCGCGCCCGCCCCCATCCGCGTCACCGCCCAGCGGCTCGACCACAGCGGCCGGAAGGCGCCCGAAAGCAGCCAGGGCGCGAGACCGGACTGTTCCGCGTAGCCGCGCCATGTCCAGTCGGCCGGGTAGGGATCCGGCAGGAAGACGTCATGGACATGGACGCGGACGCCCTCACGGAGCGCGGGCAGCAACGTCGTCAGGATGAGATCGACGTCGGTGTGGGGATGCAGGATGTGGCTCGAGTCGAAGAACGCGACGTCCCCCGCCTCCAGCGCGGCGAAGCGCGGCGCATGGCGCTCGGACAGCACCTCCGCCAGATGGCGCGCGGTCTCGGGCAGGGCCGCGCGTGGCGCGGGGTCGACGCAGACGAGGTCCGCGGTCGGCGCCGCCGCCGCCATCACCCGCGTCGAGTGTCCCGAGCCGACCTCCACGATCCGGCGCGGCGGGCGCTCCGCCAGCAGCGTCCACGCCGCCGCCGCGTCGAGCCGCGGGAACCAGCTCTGGTCGAGCCGCGGGGCTGGCGGCGGGCCGGACGCCGCGGCGAGCGCCGGCGCCTGCGCCTCGATGCGGTCGAGCAGCGCCTCGAACTCCGGCGCGGCGCCCGCGAAGAGCCGCTCCACGGCCGGATAGCCCGGCGCGGCCGGCGGGACCGGCGTCGCGTCCGCGTGACGGTAGGGAATGAAGAAGCCGCGACGCCGCAGCCCGAGCACCGTTTCGAGCCCCATGGCGAGCCGCCGCCGGCGCGTCCGGCTCAGCATCGCGCCGCTCCGCCGCGGTGCGAAAAGGCCGCGGGGCGCCCTGCTTGTGGGCGCCGGGGGCCGCGGCTAGCGTCCGCGCCGACCGTCAGGACCCCGCGGGAGGAGCCGTCCCCATGAGCAAGATCAAGGTCGAAAACCCCGTCGTCGAGCTCGACGGCGACGAGATGACCCGCATCATCTGGGACTTCATCAAGCAGAAGCTGATCCTCCCTTATCTCGACATCGACCTGAAGTATTACGACCTCGGCGTCGAGCACCGCGACGCGACCGACGACCAGGTGACCGTCGACGCCGCCAACGCCATCAAGCAGTATGGCTGCGGCGTCAAATGCGCCACGATCACGCCGGACGAGGCGCGCGTCGAGGAGTTCGGCCTCAAGAAGATGTGGCGCTCGCCGAACGGCACCATCCGCAACATCCTCGGCGGCGTGATCTTCCGCCAGCCGATCATCTGCAAGAACGTGCCCCGCCTCGTGCCGGGCTGGACCAAGCCGATCGTGGTCGGCCGTCACGCCTTCGGCGACCAGTATCGCGCCACCGACTTTAAGTTCCCCGGACCGGGCAAGCTGACGATCAAGTTCGTCGGCGAGGATGGCGAGACCATCGAGCACGAGGTGTTCGACGCGCCCGGCGGCGGCGTCGCCATGGCGATGTACAACCTTGACGAGTCGATCCGCGACTTCGCCCGCGCCTCGATGAACTACGGGCTGTCCCTCGGCTGGCCGGTCTATCTTTCGACCAAGAACACGATCCTGAAGCAGTATGACGGCCGCTTCATGATCCTGTTCCAGGAGATCTACGAGACCGAGTTCAAGGACAAGTTCGAGAAGGCCGGCATCACCTACGAGCACCGGCTGATCGACGACATGGTCGCCTGCGCCATGAAGTGGAACGGCGGCTATGTCTGGGCCTGCAAGAACTACGACGGAGACGTGCAGTCCGACACGGTGGCGCAGGGCTTCGGCTCGCTCGGCCTGATGACCTCGGTGCTGATGACGCCCGACGGCAAGACGGTCGAGGCCGAGGCGGCGCACGGCACCGTCACCCGCCATTACCGCCAGCATCAGGCGGGCAAGGAGACCTCGACCAACTCGATCGCCTCGATCTTCGCCTGGACGGGCGGTCTGAAGCATCGCGGCAAACTCGACGGCAACGCCGCGCTCGTGACCTTCGCCGAGACGCTGGAGCGGGTCTGCGTCGAGACGGTCGAGGCCGGCTTCATGACCAAGGACCTCGCGCTTCTGGTGGGGCCGAACCAGGGGTGGCTCACGACGATGGGCTTCCTCGAGAAGGTCGACGAAAACCTCAACAAGGCGCTTCCGGGGTGAGGCGCGCCCGGAAAACGCTCCGGTGGAGCGTTTTCAGCGCCGAACGGGCGGAGCCCTGGCCAGGGCGCGCGCGGAAAACGCTCCGGGCGACTGCGTTCTCGCTCGCTCTCGCCGCGCCCTCCGGCGCGGCGGCGTGGTGCGAGGACGCCGGGAGCAGCATGGTCGAACTCAAGGACTGTCTCGCGCAGGTGGAGCGCGACCTCGACCGCGAGGCGACGATCGCCTTCTCCGCCGCACAGCGGAACATCGCGGAGCGCGCCGAGTATCTCGCGCCCGCGACGCTCGCCCGCTTCGCCGCTGCGGCGGACCGCGCGCAGGCGGCGTGGCGGGCCTTCGTCGACGTTGATTGCCGTGAGACGGTCGGCTTCGAATGGTGGGGCGGGTCGGGCGCCGGCGCCGCGATCCGGGCGTGCGTCATCGACGCGACCGCGCAGCGGGTGCGCAGCCTCGTGGCCCGCTACGATCTGCGACCCGAGGACTTCCCGCTCGCCCACCGCGAGGGCGGCTGAGCGCCTCCGCCCTGCTACTTGTTCGCCGCGTCGCGCTCGTGACGCGCCTCGGCGTAAGCGCCATATCCGCCGTAATGCTCCAGAAGGCGCTCGTAGGCTTCGGAGCAGAGAGCGGCCGCGCCGGAGCCCAACGGGCCGTTCGCGGCGGCGCGGTTGCACACGTCCACGATGCGCTGGTCGGCCTCGGCCGTTTCGTCTGCGGCCCCGGTCGCTGCGGCGGCGTTGGCTGCCAGCAGGGCCAGCGCAGCCGTGGTCGTGCGAAACATCGCGCGTCTCCTGTTCAAATCACCTTGCGAAAACGAGCCGGTACTCTGCCAGATCCCGCCTGAGACGTCGTTAACCGCGATCGCGCCCCGCGCTTGTTCGCGCGCCCGCCCGCCGCTATGTCAGCCGCGCCCTGCAAGGAGGCGTCGTGATGGCCGTCCGAACCGCCGCTAAGCCCGGAAAGCGCCGGGCGATCTTCGAAGAGGTCGCCGACGGCGCCGCGCGCGCGCCCGTCGCCGCTCCCGGCGAAGCCGAGCGGCGGAAACGCCGGGCGCGCCGGCTGGTTTCGGGCTGGCTCTTCCTCCTCGCGGGGCTGGTCGCGGCGATGGTGCTCGTCGGCGGCATGACCCGGCTGACCGACAGCGGCCTCTCCATGGTGTCCTGGCATCCGGTCATGGGGGCCGTTCCGCCGCTGAACGAGGCGGACTGGGCGGTGGAGTTCGAGAAATACAAGCAGACCGCCCAGTACCGGCTGCTCAACAGCTGGATGGAGCTCGAGGACTTCAAGCCGATCTTCTGGTGGGAGTGGGGGCACCGACAGTTCGGGCGGGTGATCGGGCTGGTCTGGGCCGTCGGGCTCGCCGCCTTCGCCGCGTTCCGGATGCTCCCCGCCGGCTACGCCTGGCCGGTGATCCTGCCCGGGCTGCTCGGCGGCGTTCAGGGCGTGATCGGCTGGTGGATGGTGTATTCCGGGGTGGCGCAGGGGTCGGAGCTCGTCTCGGTCGCGCCTTACCGGCTCGCGCTGCATCTCGGGCTCGCCTTCGTGATCTTCGGACTGCTGCTCTGGCCGGCATGGCGCCTCGCGCGCGAGGACTGGGCGCTTCTCCAGGCCCGCCGGAGGCGCGCCCCGCGCGCGATGGCCGCGCTCGGGGCGCTGGTCGGGCTGACCTATCTGCAGCTCGTGTCGGGCGCGCTCGTCGCCGGCAACGACGCCGGGCGGGGCTACACGGACTGGCCGCTGATGAACGGGCATGTGCTGCCGCCGGAGAGCTTCGAGCTCGGCCCTATATGGCGGAACTTCGTCGAGACGGCCGCGCTGGTGCAGTTCAACCACCGCGTCCTCGGGTATCTGCTGGCGCTCGGCGCGATCGTCGGCTGGCTCTACGCGCGGCGGGCGGGCTATCGCAGCGTCGGCCGCTGGGCGGCCTGGGCCGCGCTCGCGATCTGGCTGCAGATGGCGTGGGGGATCTACACGGTGACCGAGGGCGCGCCGCTCTGGCTCGCCATCGCGCATCAGGCGGGCGCGCTCGCGACGGTCGCCGTCATGCTGCGGGCGCGGTTCGAGGCCGCCTATCCCGCGGACCAGTCCCTGCGCGGCTGAGCGGCGGGGCGAAGAGATGTGCAACCTCTTCGCCAACACCATGCCGGTCGACGCGATGCGCGACCTGTTCGCCGTCGATCGCGGCCATGACCGGCTCGGCAACGCGCCGCCGCTGCCTGCGATCTTCCCGCGACACGACGCGCCCGTCCTGCGGTGCGACGCCGACGGCGCTCGCGCGCTGACGCCGATGCACTGGGGCTTTCTGATGCCCCAGGTCTCGAAGAAGACCGGCAAGCCGATCCTGCCGAAGGCGGTCAACAACGCCCGCGACGACAAGCTGCGCGCCTCGCCCTTCTGGCGCGAGAGCTTCGCCGGGCGGCGCTGCCTGCTGCCGGCCACGTCCTTCTGCGAGGCGGAAGGGCGCGCGCCGGCGACCTATCACTGGTTCGCGATGGCGGGCGACGGCCGGCCGCCCTTCGCCTTCGCCGCGCTCTGGCGGCGGTTCCGGGGCCGCTACCGCGACGCCGAGCCGGTCGAGATCGAGACGGTCACCATGGTCACCACCACGCCGAACGCCCTGGTCCGGCCGATCCATCCGGACCGGATGCCGGCGATCTTGCCGCGGGAGGACTGGGAGACCTGGCTGCGAGGCGACCCTGACGACGCCTTCGCGCTGATCCGGCCCTTTCCGGCGGAGGCGATGCGGATCGCGCGCTCCGGCCTCGACGCGAAGGCCGATCCGGGGGAGGATTGAACGGTCCCGAACCCCAGGAGCCGCCGCGATGCCCGTCCCCTCCGCCCTGATCGTCGGCGTCGGCGACGGCCTGAGCGCCTCGCTCGCCCGCCTGCTGGCGCGCGAAGGCTTCCGACTCGTCCTGGCCGCCCGCGACGCCGCGAAGCTGGCGGACCTCGCGACGGAGACCGGGGCGGACGCCGTGGCCTGCGACGCGGCCGATCCCGCCGCGGTCGCGGCGCTGTTCGAGGGGTGCGACGCGGCCTTCGAGGGCGCGCCGGAGATCGTCGTCTACAATCCTTCGGCGCGGGTGCGGGGACCGATCGCGGAGCTGGACCCGGCGGCCGTGCGGCGGGCGCTGGACGTGACGGCGTTCGGCGCCTTTCTCGTCGGCCAGGAGGCGGCGCGGCGGATGCTGCCGCAGGGACGCGGGACGATCCTCTTCACCGGCGCCTCCGCAGGGGTGAAGGGCTATCCGCGCTCCGCCCCCTTCGCGATGGGCAAGTTCGCGCTGCGGGGTCTGGCGCAGTCGATGGCGCGCGAGCTGGCGCCGCAGGGCGTTCATGTCGGCCACGTCGTGATCGACGGCGCGATCCGGAACCCGGGGCGGGAGGAGCCCGCCGACCGTCCGGACAGCATGCTGGACCCCGAGGCGATCGCCGCCACCTATCTCGCGCTCCACCGCCAGCCCCGCAGCGCCTGGAGCTGGGAGATCGAGGTGCGGCCCTGGGTGGAGACGTTCTGAACCGGCCCCGCCGGCGCGGCGCGCCGGAGAGGGCGACGCGGCCCGTCGAGACTGCGCTCGCTCACGCTTGAGCCCCGGTTCATTGCGACTGGCTCTCGCCGCTGCGGCCCCGCGCCGCTACATGCATGGCGTTGGGCGGAGGGAGCTTGTCATGGCGGAGCGACGCTATCTCTCGGTGCGGGGCGCGCGGGAGCACAACCTGAAGGGCGTGGACGTCGACATCCCGCGCGACACGATGACCGTCATCACCGGGCTGTCGGGCTCCGGGAAATCGTCGCTCGCCTTCGACACGATCTACGCCGAGGGGCAGCGCCGCTACGTCGAATCGCTCTCCGCCTACGCGCGCCAGTTCCTGCAGATGATGCAGAAGCCCGACGTGGACCACATCGAGGGGCTCTCCCCCGCCATCTCGATCGAGCAGAAGACCACCAGCCGAAACCCGCGCTCGACCGTCGGCACCGTCACCGAGATCTACGACTACATGCGGCTGCTGTTCGCGCGCGTCGGCACGCCCTACTCGCCCGCAACGGGCCAGCCGATCGAGGCGCAGCAGGTCTCCGACATGGTCGACCGCGTGATGGCGATGGAGGAGGGCACGCGCGCCTACCTCCTCGCGCCGATCATCCGCGACCGGAAGGGCGAGTACCGCAAGGAGTTCGCGGAGCTGCGCAAGCAGGGCTTCCAGCGCGTGAAGGTCGACGGGACGTTTTACGAGCTCGACGAGCCGCCGACCCTCGACAAGAAATACCGCCACGACATCGACGTGGTGGTGGACCGCATCGTGGTGAAGGAGGGCATCGAGCAGCGCCTCGCCGACAGCTTCTCGACCGCCCTCGGGCTCGCCGACGGCATCGCCATCGTGGAGACGGCGCCGAAGGCGGGCGACCCGGAGCGCCACGTCTTCTCGGAAAAGTTCGCCTGCCCGGTCAGCGGCTTCACCATCCCGGAGATCGAGCCGCGCCTGTTCTCCTTCAACGCGCCCTTCGGCGCCTGCCCCTCCTGCGACGGCCTCGGCGTCGAGCTGTATTTCGACGAGCGCCTCGTCGTTCCCGACGATTCGCTGTCGCTGTTCCAGGGCGCCATCGCGCCGTGGGCGAAGTCCAAGTCGCCCTATTTCAAGCAGACCATCGAGGCGCTGGGGAAGCATTACGGCTTCGACATCCACGCCCCGTGGCGGAAGCTCTCCGACGGGGCGAAGCTGGTCATGCTCCGGGGCTCGGGCGACGACGAGATCACGTTCCGCTACGATGACGGCGGACGCGTCTACGAGGTGAAGCGCCCCTTCGAGGGCGTGATCCCGAACATGGAGCGCCGCTGGCGCGAGACCGATTCGAGCTGGGTGCGCGAGGAGTTCGAGCGCTACCAGAACAACCGCGCCTGCCAGGTCTGCGGCGGCCACCGCCTGCGGCCCGAGGCGCTGGCGGTGAAGATCGACGGCAAACATGTCGGCCACGCCGTCTCGCTCTCGATCCGCGAGGCGCTGGAGTGGATCGACGGCGTGCCCGCGACCCTCTCCAAGCAGAAGCTGGAGATCGCCGGCGCGATCCTGAAGGAGATCAAGGAACGGCTCGGTTTCCTCGTGAATGTCGGGCTCGACTACCTGACGCTCGCCCGCAACGCAGGCACCCTCTCGGGCGGCGAGAGCCAGCGCATCCGCCTTGCGAGCCAGATCGGCAGCGGGCTGACCGGCGTGCTCTACGTGCTCGACGAGCCCTCGATCGGCCTGCACCAGCGCGACAACGACCGGCTGCTGCGCTCGCTCAAGGGCCTCCGCGATCAGGGCAACACCGTGATCGTTGTCGAGCATGACGAGGAGGCGATCCGCGAGGCGGACTACGTGATCGACATCGGCCCCGGCGCCGGCGTCCATGGCGGCGAGATCCTCGCCTCCGGCGCGCCGGCCGAGATCGCCGCCAGCCCCAAATCGCTGACCGGCGCCTATCTCCGCGGCGACCGCGAGGTGCCGACGCCGACCGAGCGCCGGACGGGCAACGGCAAGTTCGTCGAGGTCAAGAACGCGACCGGCAACAACCTGAAGGGCGTGACCGAGCGCATTCCCCTCGCGACCTTCACCTGCATCACCGGCGTCTCGGGCGGCGGCAAGTCCACCTTCACCATCGAGACGCTCTACAAGACCGCCGCGGTCAAGCTGAACGGCGCGCGCGAGAACCCGGCGCCCTGCGACCGGGTCGAAGGGCTCGCCCAGCTCGACAAGGTGATCGACATCGACCAGTCGCCCATCGGGCGCACCCCGCGCTCGAACCCCGCGACCTACACCGGTGCCTTCGGGCCGATCCGCGACTGGTTCGCGGGGCTGCCGGAGGCGAAGGCGCGCGGCTACAAGCCGGGGCGCTTCTCCTTCAACGTCAAGGGCGGGCGCTGCGAGGCCTGCCAGGGCGACGGCGTCATCAAGATCGAGATGCACTTCCTGCCCGACGTCTACGTCGAGTGCGAATCGTGCCACGGCAAGCGCTACAACCGCGAGACGCTGGAGATCACCTGGCGCGGCAAGTCCATCGCCGACGTGCTGGACATGACCGTCGAGGACGGGGTGCAGTTCTTCGAGGCGATCCCGATGATCCGCGATAAGCTGGTGACGCTCGACCGCGTCGGCCTCGGCTACATCCGCATCGGCCAGCAGGCGACGCAGCTCTCGGGCGGCGAGGCCCAGCGCGTGAAGCTGTCGAAGGAGCTGGCGCGGCGGGCGACGGGGCGGACGCTCTACATCCTCGACGAGCCGACCACGGGCCTGCATTTCGAGGACGTGCGCAAGCTCATGGAGGTGCTGCACGAGCTGGTCGAGTCCGGCAACACGGTCGTCGTCATCGAGCACAATCTCGACG
>AACY020522442.1_pt1 | contig 32972 bp, 38 predicted proteins | sample 267378 | NCBI WGS metagenome assembly AACY02 (sample SAMN02954345, study PRJNA13694) | marine metagenome | biome: aquatic; feature: ocean; material: water; isolation source: isolated as part of a large dataset composed predominantly from surface... | reverse complement strand
TTGGCTTGGTCCAAATAATCCATCGCCGAGCGGGCAAGTTTTTCCCGTGACAGGGGAAATGCGCAGGGCTTGATAATATGTAAATCCATGCCAAAACAGGCGGTCATGCGGATGAGTGTGCCCAGATTTTGTGGGATATCGGGCCTGTAGAGGCATAGCGAAATAACATTGCATTGTTGGTTCATCATTGGGTGCTTCGTCTCGTCGCGTTGTTGGCTCTTCTTCCACACCTAAATTGTGGGCTGGACAAGCTGGTCTAGACCACTAACTAACTATGGTCTAAGGCACACAAAACCCAAAATATGGGGTCTTGGCCATGGTGCTTGTCCCATTTGATGCGAGAAAGGTGGAGTTAAGTGACGGATCATTCAGCTCATTCAGACCAGCCCGAAGGCACGCGTCGCGATTTTTTGTATGTTGCGACCGCAAGCTTTGGTGCTGTGGGGGCAGCCGCAGTGGCTTGGCCGCTTATTGACCAGATGAACCCAGACCGTTCAGTGTTGGCCTTGGCCTCCACGGAAGTGGATTTGTCTGCGATCGAGGAAGGTCAATCCATCACGGTCACATGGCGCGGTAAGCCTGTGTTTGTCCGAAACAGAAGCGCTGCTGAGGTGGAAGAAGCCAAAGCCGTGCCGCTTGATGAATTGATAGACCCACAAACCGATGCCGAGAGAACCAAAGAAGGGCATGAAAATTGGCTGGTTCAATTGGGCGTTTGCACCCATCTTGGTTGTGTGCCCCTGGGCCAAAATCCGTCGGATCAGAAGGGTGAGTTTAATGGCTGGTTCTGCCCGTGCCATGGTTCTCATTATGATACGGCTGGTCGCATCCGAAAGGGCCCTGCGCCAAGCAATCTCGAAATCCCACCTTACGCATTCCTAAGTGACAGTCAGATTAAGATTGGTTAAGGAGACACCCATGTCTGGACACGGTTCCAATTACGTACCTGAAGGAAAGATGGCCCGTTGGGTGGAAGAGCGCCTGCCGATCTTTTCTTTGCTGAATGACCAAGTAAACACATTTCCAACACCGAAAAACCTGAATTATTGGTACACCTTCGGTGGCATTTTGACCTTCATGTTGATGGTGCAGATCATCACCGGCATCGTCTTGGTGATGCATTACACCCCCCATGTTGATCATGCATTCTTCTCTGTGGAGAAAATCATGCGTGATGTGAATTACGGTTGGTTGGTTCGCTACCTTCACTCCAATGGCGCATCCATGTTCTTTATTGCCGTTTATATCCATATCTTCCGCGGTCTTTATTATGGATCTTACAAGGCGCCACGCGAAATCTTGTGGATTCTCGGTGTGATGATTTTGTTGGTCATGATGGCAACAGCATTCATGGGCTACGTCTTGCCATGGGGCCAGATGAGCTTCTGGGGTGCGACCGTGATCACCAACCTATTCTCGGCATTCCCGGTCGTTGGTGAGAGCATTGTGACCTGGTTGTGGGGTGGTTTTGCGGTGGGCAACCCAACGCTCAGCAGATTCTTCTCCCTTCATTATTTGTTGCCATTTGCGCTTGCCGGTCTTGTGTTCTTGCACATTTGGGCCTTGCATGTGCCGGGCAACAACAACCCATTGGGCGTGGATGTGAAGTCCAAGGGTGACACCTTGCCGTTCCACCCATATTACACCGTGAAGGATGCCTTCGCCCTGTGCGTGTTCGTCATTTTCTTTGCGTTTTTTGTCTTCTACATCCCCAACTATATGGGCCACCCAGACAATTATATACCTGCCGACCCCATGGTGACGCCCGCACATATTGTGCCTGAATGGTACTTCTTGCCTTTCTACGCAATTTTGCGTGCGGTCCCCGATAAGCTTGGTGGCGTGTTGTTGATGTTTGGTGCCATTGCAGTTCTTTTTGTGGTGCCGTGGCTGGACACATCAAAGGTCCGTTCTTCCAAGTTTCGCCCCATCTACAAGCAATTCTTCTGGGTGCTTGCTGCAGATTGTGTGTTGTTGGGGATTGTTGGCGCAAAGCCGGCGGAAGGCGTCTGGCTCGTGATTGGCCGCCTCGCGACTGCTTACTACTTCCTGCATTTCCTCGTGATCATGCCGGTGGTTGGTTTGCTAGAACGACCCAAACCGCTGCCAAAATCTATCGCCGAGGCGGTGTTGGCTAAAAAGCAACCAGCAGCTGCGCCTGCAGAATAACGGATCGAGGTTGAAAATGATCAAGACGGCAGTAACAATTCTTGCATTGGCCCTTTCATCAGGGCCAGTGCTTGCCGCCGGCAAGTCCACGGAAGCCAAGGAAGTTGCCTTTTCTTTCGAAGGCCCTTTTGGTAAGTTCGACAAAGCCCAGCTTCAGCGTGGTTTTCAGGTGTATAAGGAAGTCTGTGCTTCCTGCCATGCCATGGAGCTCATGTATTACCGCAATCTTGGCGAACCGGGTGGCCCTGGTTTTTCTGAGGAGGCAGTAAAGGCCATTGCCGCGGAATATGAAGTCGAAGATGGCCCTGATAACGATGGCGAGATGTTCTTCCGCCCGGCACGTCCGGCTGATCATTTTGCCAAGCCATTCCCGAACAAGCAGGCCGCCATGGCCGCCATGGGCGGTGCATACCCTGCGGACCTTTCGCTGATCACCAAGGCACGTACCGGCTACCATGGTACCTTCAAGCAATTGGTTGAGGGCATCGGTGGACCGGAATATGTCTATTCAGTGCTGACAGGTTACAAGGAAGCACCAGCCGATGCTGGCGAGGGTCCTGATGGCAAATACTACAACCCGTATTTTGTTGCGGGTCCGTGGATTTCCATGGCGCCCCCTTTGATGGATGACCTGATTGAATATGCCGACGGAACACCGGCGACCACCTCGCAGATGGCTGAAGATGTGGCTGCATTTCTTGCTTGGTCCGCTGAGCCTAAGGCAGTAGAGCGCAAACAAACCGGTTTGCGGGTGATGATCTTCCTCGTGATCTTCGCCATCCTTCTCTACGCCTCTTATAAGCGTCTGTGGCGCAACATCGACCACTAATTTGGCACGCCTTGCTGTCATAGGTGGATCCGGCCTTGCCGCGCTTTCTCAGCTCGGCGAGGCCGTTCCTTTTCAGGCGGAGATAACCCCTTGGGGCAAGCCATCGGCAAGTTTTACCATGGCCGGCGAGGGTGACGATGCCGTGCTGTTTGTGGCCCGGCATGGACCGGGTCATTCGGTGCCACCGCATCAGGTGAATTATCGGGCCAATATTGCCGCCATCAAAGCTGCAGGTGTTGAAGAAATTATTTCGATTTCGGCCGTTGGCGGGTTGGAGGAGGAAGCCGCACCGGGGACCATCGTCTTTGTCGATCAATTCATTGACCGCACCGTGTCGCGGGCCGCGACATTCTTTGAGGACGGCGTTGTCGCCCATGTATCCATGGCGGAGCCTGCTTGTGCTTCACTGAGAAAGCGGTTGATTGCCAGTGCCAACGACGTTGGTATCGAGCATTTGACCCAGGGAACATACCTCGCCATGGAGGGCCCGCAATTTTCCACGCGTGCTGAAAGTAAGATGTACAAAAGTTGGGGGGCAACGGTGATCGGCATGACCAACATGCCCGAGGCGCGTCTCGCCCGGGAAGCGGAAATCTGTTACCAAACCGTGGCCCTGGTTACTGATTATGACGCATGGCGCCCCCATGAGGAAGCCGTCAGTGTCGAAGCGGTGCTGGAAATCCTAAAAAGCAACGCTGGAAAGGCACGTATGTTGTTGGAAGGGTTTTTGTCATCGCATAACACACATGATTGTGATGTTGGTTGTCGTCATGCGCTCGAGCATGCGGTGATCACGGCGCCGGAACATGTTTCTGATGATACCAAATTGCGGTTAGCAACCATAGCACCAAGGATTTTTACATGATGGATTTGCGTGGCCATATTGGTGCGGTGCCCGATTACCCCAAGAAAGGTATTATATTCCGGGACGTCACAACCTTGATGCAAAATGGTGATGCATTCGCCCATGCTATTTCTGAGCTCCAGCATTTGGTGGCATCCGAACAGCCCCAAAAAATTGTTGGCATTGAGGCTCGTGGGTTTATTTTTGGTGCGGCCTTGGCCCAAGCCATGAACTTGGGTTTCGTGCCTGTCCGCAAGCAAGGAAAGCTGCCGAGGGAAGTTCATAAGGCATCTTATGAATTGGAATATGGGCAAGATGTGATCGAAGTTCATCGTGACGCCCTTGAGGCTGGAAATAAGGTTGTTGTGGTTGATGATTTGATCGCCACAGGCGGCACGGCGTTGGCATGTGGCCAGTTGATGGAAATGCTTGGGGTGGAGGTTACCTCCTATGCCTTTGTGATCGACCTGCCTGAATTGGGCGGTGCTGACCGCCTGCGCGATGCAGGTCATCATGTTCACGCCTTGGTCGACTTTGAGGGCCATTAATGAAGATCCGTGGCCGCCACACCAGGTCAGTCTTTTTGGATGATCATGGTCAGATTGCTGTGTTTGACCAGCGTGTTCTTCCCTTTGAAATCAAGGAATATGTGCTCTCTGATTTGGTGGCAGCCCATCATGCAATCGCCAGCATGGTGGTTCGTGGTGCGCCACTGATCGGCATCACCGCAGCATTCGGCATGGCCTTGCAAATGCGTGATGACGCGTCGGATAAAGCCCTGACCGAGTCGGCAGAATTTTTGAAGTCTGCCAGGCCCACGGCCGTTAACTTGGCCTGGGCGGTGGACCTCATGGTCTCTCATTTGACGAATGTTGGGGTCGGTGATCGTTCTCACGTGGCCATGGAGCGGGCCTGGCAACTCCTCGATGAGGATGTGGCCGTGAACCATGCCATTGGCTTGCGTGGGTTGGAATTGATCAAGGATATTTGTGCCCAGAAGGGGCGCTGCCAAATTCTCACCCATTGCAATGCAGGTTGGCTTGCCACGGGTGATTGGGGCACCGCATTGGCGCCAATTTACATGGCCCATGATGAAGGCCTCACGGTTCATGTTTTTGCCGATGAAACCCGTCCGCGTGCACAAGGCTCACTGCTGACAGCATTTGAGTTGGGTGAGCATGGTGTTCCAGTTGATGTGCTCGTTGATAATGCAGGTGGGCATGTGATGCAGGCTGGTGAGGTCGACATGGTGATTGTCGGTACCGACCGGGTGGCGGCCAATGGTGACGTGGCCAACAAAATTGGCACCTATCTTAAGGCCTTGGCGGCACAAGATAATGGCATTCCTTTTTATGTCGCTTGCCCATTAAGCACCATCGATCATAACATTGAGGATGGCTGTCGGGATATTCCCATCGAAGAAAGGTCGCGTGACGAGGTGCTGAACGTGCCCGTAATGAATGATGGAAAATTTGCCTGGATGCCTTCGGCAGCACCGAATGTCGGAGCTAGGAACCCTGGGTTTGACGTCACGCCGGCCAGGCTTGTGACGGCACTTATCACCGAAAGAGGTATTTTGCCGGCGACGACCAAGGCCATCGCCGAACTTGCTTAGTTGTTAAATCGGAACAGCATGACGTCGCCATCTTTGACGACATATTCCTTGCCTTCCAAACGCGTTTTTCCGGCCTCTTTGGCCGCAACATCACTTCCTGCGGCCACATAATCATCGAAACCCGTGGTCTCTGCCCGAATAAAACCTTTTTCAAAATCTGTATGAATAACGCCGGCTGCTTGCGGGGCCTTAGTCCCTGATTGGATGGTCCAGGCCCGTGCCTCTTTTGGGCCGCAGGTGAAGTAAGTGATCAGGTTCAACAGGCCATAGCCCGCTTGAATCATTCGGTCGAGGCCTGATTGGGTAAGGCCCAGGGACTGCAAAAACTCGTCACGTTCCTCATCTTCAAGCTGTGCGACTTCCTCTTCGATGGCCGCCGAGATGATGACGCATGGCACATCTTGTTCCTTGGCCAATTGTGCAACACGCCCACTCAGCTCATTGCCGGTGGCGGCTTCATCTTCACCCACATTACAGACATAGAGAACAGGCTTGATGGTGAGGAGGCCCAACTGGGCTGCAATTTCATGCTCTTGTTCATCAAGCTCAGCTTCACGGGCAGGCAATCCATCATTCAAGACGGCCAAAACCTTATCCATCACATCTGCCTGAGCCTTAGCCTCCTTGTCGCCGCCTGTGGCTTTCTTGCGAAGTGGTACCACCCGGCGCTCCAGCGATTCCAAATCGGCAAGCATCAGTTCCGTACCGATGGTTTCCAAGTCGGCAAGGGGGTCAATTTTGTTTTCAACATGGGTGATGTCGTCATTCTCAAAGCATCGGAGCACATGGGCGATGGCATCCATCTCCCTAATGTTTGCCAAAAACTGGTTTCCCAAACCTTCGCCTTTTGATGCCCCACGCACCAGTCCGGCGATATCCACGAAGGTCATGCGGGCATTGATCACCTGTTTGGAACCAGCAAGTTCCGCCAATTTGTCCAGGCGTGGGTCGGGCACAGCAACATCACCAGTATTCGGTTCGATGGTGCAAAATGGAAAATTTGCAGCCTGTGCCGCTGCGGTCCTCGTGAGGGCGTTGAAAAGGGTGGATTTGCCGACATTGGGGAGCCCAACGATGCCACATTTAAAACCCATGATTAATCCTTTCTGGACAGACCCATGTGCCGCAAGAGAAGAGCCAGCTTCCCTTCCGCTTCCTGGGGCGGTGTGTTTTTGTTTTCTGGTGTTTTTGATGTCTTGGATGGTTCCGGCTTAACGTCATTCTTGGTTGCTGCCAAATGTTGACGCAATTGGTCATGGTCACCGCGGATAAAGGCTTGGATTGCCTGGTGGTATGTTTCCATGAGACCTTCAAGAATGCCTGACTCTGCTTTGCTAAATTTACCAAGCACGTGGTTGGTGACCTTTCGGCGATCACCTGGGTGGCCAATGCCGATGCGCAAACGATGGTACCCGCTTCCGATATGGGCATCGGTGGATTTCAGGCCGTTATGACCACCATGTCCGCCACCTTTTTTGAAACGTGCCCGTCCAATTGGCAAATCCAGGTCATCATGGATGACAAGCACATCCTCAGCCGTCATGTCCTTAAAGAAGCGCAATGCCTCGCCCACAGATTGGCCCGATAAGTTCATGAATGTCTGAGGTTTTAGCAAAACTGCCCGACCATTGGGACCACGCTCATCGGCGGCCAAGCCCTGAAACTTTTTGGACCAGTGGGGGTCGCCCCACTGGTCCAATATATCAAAGCCTATATTATGGCGCGTGCCGTCATATTCCTTGCCAGGATTGCCAAGCCCCACAATGAGTTTCATGCCATGCTCCTGGCCGAAACTTATTCTTCGGCTGCTTCTTCGGTGGTTTCTTCTGCATCATCTGAGGATTTACCCTTACCAGAAATCGTGGCCACGGTGAAATCACGATCGGTGATTGTCGGGGCACATTTTTCTGGCAAATTCACCTCGGAAATATGGATCACGTGGCCAATTTCCATGCCGGTGAGGTCAATTTGAATTTTTTCAGGGATAGCAGTTGCTGGCACAGCGAGTTCAACCTCATGGCGCACAACATTCAATGTGCCGCCGCGCTTCAGGCCAGGTGCAGCATCATGGTTCAAAAATTCCACAGGAACCATGATTTCCACGGTGGCATTTTGCTTAATGCGCATGAAGTCGACATGCACTGGCATGTCATACACTGGGTCCATCTGGACAGCTTTGGGCAGAACCAAATGGCTTTTGCCATCAACTTCGACCTTTAGGGTGTTCTTCAGGAAGCCACCACGCTGATAACGCTTATTCAATTCGTTAAAATCGAGGGTTAGGCCAACGGGGGGTTTCTTGTCACCGTAAATGACAGCGGGGATCTTACCTTCGCGCCGAAGTGTACGTGCGGCCCCCTTGCCGGTCACGTCACGGAGTTCGGCTGCGAGCGTGTTATCGTCGCTCATGCGCATGCTCCTTTAAGCAATGGAACCTCGTCGATCGTTGCCTCCAGGGGTGTCGACAGATCGATATGCAAACGAGGTCTAGAAGGCGGGTGTTTACCCTAAGGCCCGATCTTTGCCAAGTGCTCAATCAAACAGCACGGAGACCGATTGGTTCCCTGAAATCCGGCGCATGGCCTCACCTATGAGTGGGGCGGCGCTCGCGATGCGAATGTTGGGTGCCGCAAGCACCGCTTCGGTGGGTTCAATGGTGTCAGTCAACACCAATTCCTTCAAAGATGAATTGCTGATCCGCTTAACAGCTTCACCAGACAGCACGCCGTGGGTAATGTAGGCACGAACATCAACGGCGCCACGCGTCATTAAGGCATCGGCTGCGTTACATAGGGTGCCGCCTGAATCAACGATATCGTCAATCAGCACGCATCTCTTGCCCGACACATCGCCGATGATGTTCATAACTTCTGACTCACCAGGCCGCTCACGTCTCTTGTCCACGATGGCAAGGGTGCTGCCAATACGCTCGGCGATGTTCCGTGCGCGGACCACACCGCCAACATCTGGGGACACAACAACAACATCTTCATGGCCCACATTGCTTCCAATATCATTGGAAAATAGGGGTGCTGAGATGAGGTTATCCACGGGGATGTCAAAGAAGCCCTGGATCTGACCAGCATGCAATTCCATGGTCAAAACCCTGGTGGCACCAGCTTTGGTGATGATGTCAGCCACCAATTTTGCCGAGATGGGTGTTCTGGGCCCCGGTTTTCTGTCCTGACGTGCATAGCCAAAATATGGAATCACGGCCGTGATGCGTTTGGCAGAAGCACGCTTAAGGGCATCAATGCAGATCAACATCTCCATGAGATGGTCATTGGCAGGATAGGATGTTGATTGGATGACGAAGACATCCTCACCACGGACATTCTCTTGGATCTCAACGAACACTTCCATGTCCGCAAAACGCCTGACAACTGCTTGCGTGAGGGGGGTATTCAAAAATTCGCCAATGTCATTGGCCAAGGGGCGGTTGGAGTTGGCGCTAACAATCTTCATGAATCACCCCTAAAAAACAAAAGACAAGCCGCACTAACAACACCATGATGACGGCGCAATCTGTTTAGCCCGGCCAGCCAATTATTGCCACCTGTCGGCCGGTGATGCCGCCGTTATGGTGGGTGGCATGACGATGGGAAAAATATCTGTCTTTATCTGTATAGGTGCAACTATCAGATGCCCAGATATCTTGAACGCCGCCATGGCGTAACATGATGCTTGCTGCCTGCCTTAGGTCGACATGCCAGCGCCCGGTCTGAAAATGGCGAAATGAGCAAAGACCGCGGCAGATATTTGGCATCGCCTCAACAACTTCTTCACCAACCTCAAAGGCGCCAGGTCCAATAGCAGGACCAATAGCAACGGAAATATCTCTTCGCTTGAGGCCATCTTGTTCAAAACGAACAAGCATTTTTTCGAGAATGCCATCGGCAAACCCCCGCCAGCCGGCATGGGCGCCGGCCAAAATGGCTTCGTTGCGATGGGCAAATAACACGGGCATGCAATCAGCGGTCTGAATTGCAAGGCCGACCGATGTTGGGGGGTTATAGACGGCATCGGCAACAACATGTTCGGTCGGAACTTGGTTGCTGAGGTCCAAGATATCCGTGCCATGTACCTGGCCGGGGTGAATGATGTTGCTTATCCCAAGCGCTGCTGCGATCAGGCGCCTGTTCTCATGCACATGGGCACCCTCATCGTTGGTCGATTTGCCAATATTTAAACTGTCATAGGGCGGCTTGGACACACCGCCCAGCCGACCAAAAAAGCCATGGGCAAAGGGGGCGTCAGCCCAATGGGGGTTTTGTTCGTAAGGGATCACTTGGAAACTCCAGCTGCAGCATGAACAAGAAAGCATTCGCCCATACCATCTTGTCCCGCAAGCATGCGGGCTTCGTTTTGTAGTTTGTCCGCTTCCTCCGGCATGATGCGTGTTTGTTGTTCTAAGCGCTCGACCAACCCACAGGCGCGCAAAAAGTCGCCCTGCTTGGTCGTGGCCATGGTCATGAGATTGGAATCCTCTGCGGCGGACGTAAGCATCCGGAAATCGACATTATAGGTGATGTCCGTGTCACCTGGATGCTCAAAAATATTCGTGACTTCATGTCTGTAGAACCCACGAACCGAAGGGTTTGTGGGCGGGGTGGTCCTTCCGTAATCGACCACCAACACGACCCCACCCCATTCCGCCACCATGCGATGTATTTCTTGCGCATGGGTATGTCCCTGGGGGCTGTGCTCAATAACAGCATCAGCTTGCGCATACGTAGGAATTTGTCCCGCGCCAACGGGGTTTTCGTTGCGTAAAAAGCCCAATGTTCCTTCGGCATGCCCGATAAGCCATTCATGGTGGCGGGCTTGATGTAACTCAAAAAGGCGCATGGGAAGGGCATCAAAAAACTCATTGGCCATGATCAAGATTGGTCGTGACGGCTGAACTTCGCTGAGATGATCGTGATGTATCGGGGTTAAAGGGGCGAGTTGCTTGAATTGGGCAGAGCGCAAATGGGACGATGTTTCCAACAAATGCACTTGCTGCAACTTGCCTGGATGAAATTTGTCCAATGCCCGCACCAACAAGCGCGTTAGGCGACCGCTGCCGGGACCCAATTCAAGAAGATCAAATTCAGCAAAATCAAGGTTGGACACTTGCTGGGCGAACCAAGCGCCCAAGAGGTCGCCAAACATGCTTCCCAATTCCGGTGCCGTCACGAAATCTCTGCGGCTGCTGAGTGGGTTGGATGATGTGTAGTAGCCATGCTCCGGATGTTGCAAACAGAGTGTCATATACTGGTCCAGCCCCATGGGGCCGTGCGCATCGACATGGCGCAAAATGGTGGCCAACAGCGGTGTGGTCACGTTGCCTTACTGAAGCGTGGGGCCAGCAAAATGAACCCGATTCCTGCGAAAATCATGGGGATGGACAGGAGCATGCCCATGGTTAAGCCACCTTCGCCAAAAAGCAGAAATCCAAGTTGGGGGTCGGGCTCGCGGTAGAATTCACCGATGATCCGGCCAATACCGTAACCGATCAGGAAGATGCCGGTCAGCAAACCAACTTTACGATGGGCACCCAGCATACGTGCGATCAACAGAATGACAAAAAGCACCATACCTTCCAACGCAGCCTCATAAAGTTGGCTTGGGTGGCGCAATTCAAGCGCCCCATCCGGGCCAGACGGGAATGGCACAGCCCAGCTACCGTCATGCAGACGGCCATATAATTCGCCATTGATGAAATTTGCGATACGCCCAAAAAACAAACCGATTGGTACCGCCGGCGCAATCACATCACCAACCCTGAAGGCGTCCAGTTGATATTTGCGGCAATAGATAATGATGGCCACAATCACGCCGATCATGCCGCCGTGAAACGCCATGCCACCTTTCCAAACCATGAATATTTCTAACGGATGATCGAGGTAATAGGGTAGGTTGTAAAACAGCACGTAACCAAGCCTTCCGCCCAACACCACGCCAAGCGCGATCCATGAGAGCAGGTCATCCAGTTGTGAGGGCGCAATGACATTTGGTGTTCGTGCGGCCAGTGCCCTTGCATAAGCCCAGCCCACAACAAGACCAGCCAGATAAGCCAGGGCATACCAGCGAATATCGATGGGGCCGATGGAAATCGCGACAGGGTCGATCAAGGGATAGGTAAACAAGAGGACACCTTGAAATCAGAAACATTCGGGCTCACTTATGTCTATGACCATGTTTGCCCCAGTTAAGGCAACCAGCGAATGATAGAGGGCAGCTGATTAAGCGGCTAGGTAACAGCCACCAGCAGATGAAAGGGCAATAGCATGCAAAACCGCAATCCGTTTTTTGATGACATGTCCCGCATGGCCGGGGACGTCATGGGTCTCGCCAAGGGTATGCGTGACGAGGTCGAAGGCATGGTGCGGGCGCGTCTTGATGATTATCTGGCCCGGGAGGGTTTGGTGACCCGTGACGATGTCGACGTTCTTCATCAGCGCATTGAATTGCTCGAGGGCAAGATCGAGGAGCTGCAGAAACAATTGGCCGATTCTCAAAAAACCACCAAAAAGCCTGCAGCGAGAACCAAATCCGCGCCTAAAAAGCAAGTGGATTCAGAGACTTAAATAATTTTCGTTTTTTTGTTTTTTACCGGACAAAATTCGGGCACCAATAGAAGGGCAAGGACATTAGTCGCTTGCTCTTTTTGGCGAAAGGGAGCGGGGATGACCCACTCAACATACGCATTTTACCCAAGGCTCCCGGGGGCATTCAGCCCTGGCGAGCCTTTTTTATTGGAGGCAATGGCATGAGCACCGCACTCGACGAGCTCGAAACGTCCCTAAGCAACCCAATTGACATGATTGAATCCGCCTTGGATGCCCAAAATTGGCCCGTGGAGCGTCTTTGTGAGGATGAACTCACCATCACCGTGACCGGTGAATGGTGCGAGCATGCCATGTCGGTGTCTTGGAAAGATGAAATGGAGACATTGCACCTGGCCTGTGCCTTCCGCTTGATCGATGAGGGCGACGATATCCCGAAAGACAAAATGGCCGAAGTCCATGAACTATTGGTGCGCGTGAATGAGCAACTTTTGCTTGGTCATTTTGATTTGTGGCGCGAAGAACAATCTGTGGTGTTCCGCCATGGCCTTCTCCTTCATGCAGGCGGCACATCGGCAGAGCAGTGGGAATGTTTGCTCCAGATTGCGGTGGAGACATGCGAGCGTTTCTATCCTGCATTCCACTTGCTGATTGCTGGCAACATGAACCCTGCCGATGCCATGACGGCGTCTATGTTTGAGACCCACGGCGAGGCCTGATGCGCCTGTTGTTGGTTGGCGCTGGCCGGATGGGCGGTGCCATGCTGCAGGGCTGGTTGGCGTCATCTGCCCATGAAATACATGTCCTCAGGCCCCGGCCTAAGGAATGGTTGTCATCCCTTGAAAGCAGTGGCGCCATTATGGCGCATGATGCAGCAGAAGGTTTGGCTGGCATGCCATTTGACGCCGTGGTGTTGGCAGTAAAGCCCCAAATGATGGCAGAGATTCTGGGTGACCTCGCCCCACGTCTTGGTGACGTGGACATGGTGATCTCGGTGGCAGCCGGTCTTGAACGTGACTTTTATCGGCCTTATTTCCCAAAAGCGTCCCATGTCATCAGGGCCATGCCGAACACCCCTTCGGCCGTTGGTGATGGCACGACCATCTGTGTGGGAAGCCAAGAGGGCATCGTGCGTCATCAAGTTCATGATTTATTGCAGGCCATGGGCCACGTGGCTTGGATTGATGATGAGGAGCAGATGCATGGTATCATCGCCCTGTCTGGTTCAGGCCCTGCTTATCTTTTTTTGCTTGCCCACATCATGGCCGAAGAAGCAGCGCGGCTTGGGGTTCCCCCCAACATGACCAGGGAACTTGCGGCGCGAACCATCAGGGGGGCAGGCAATTTGTTGCTCCAAGACTTGCCTGATCCTGAATTACTAAAGCGTAATGTGGCTTCCCCCGGTGGAACCACCCAGGCGGCCCTGGACGTGCTCGAAGCTTCTCCTGGCCTGCGTGAAACCATCGCATCTGCCATGGATGCATGCGCAAAGCGCTCCATGGAATTGGCCAAAAACTAAGACAACGCTATTATCTAGAGCAGGCGAATTGGAGGCGATCATGGCACGCGCAAAGCGTTTGGACAGAATTTTTGCAGCTTATTTTGAATTGCTGGAGGAGGGGCATGGTTTCCGTCCGGCTTGGATTGCTGAGCGTGCTGATGTGACATCGGCAAATCTCCGAAAAGATATTGTCTGCGAAAAGGATCTGTTGTTGCTGTTTCGCGACCAATTGGATGAGGCTGCGTTGAATGCTGTCGCCGGTGAAGAGGCTGGTCATGCGGCCATGCTGGAAGGTTTGTGCGCGCGTCTGGAGGCCAGTTACCCTTACCGTTCTGGTCTAAAGGTTCTGCGCCGCAAAACCCTGTCAAACCCGTTGATGGCCATGTGCAAGGCGGGTAGCCTTGCCCAATCTTTGGGCTGGATTGCTGATGCGGCGAAGTTTGAGGCCCATGATTGCCGGGCAACAAGAGATCTCCAACTTGTGGCTCTATATGACCGGGCTTTGCAAAAGCTCGTCCATGATGACGAAAACTTGACCAAAACGATGGCATTGCTTGACCAGGGATTGATGGCGATCACAAAGCGTCAGGAAAGCCTGGCTGCCATGAGGCCAAAGCGTCGGCCTAGGCAAAAAGCAGAGCCAAACCCCGCATGACAAAATCTCGGCCGCCGATTGAATTTGCAGACTTTGAAAAAATAGACGTGCGCGTGGGGACCATCGTCAAATCGGAAGCATTCCCAGAGGCGCGGCGCCCAGCCATTAAGATTTGGGTGGATTTCGATGATTTGGGCGTGAAAAAATCTTCAGCACAGATTACCAAATATTACACCATCGAGGGTCTTATTGGTCGTCAGGTTATTGCGGTGGTGAATTTTCCACCCAGACAAATTGGCCCCTTCATGTCTGAGGTTCTTTGTCTTGGGGTACCTGATGCCGATGGTGAGGTGGTCTTGCTGGCCCCTGACATGACCGTCCCCAATGGTGGTCAATTATTTTGAATAGGTAAACGAAGCCGGACCCGCAGACCTCCAAGCATTGATTCATCCAGTTCCAGTCTGCCCTGATGCATGGCCAGAATGTCACTGGCAATGGATAGGCCAAGGCCAATGCCGCCATAGCGACCGGCCCCTTCTTGTTTCCCTTTTGTGAACGGACGCAGCGCCTGTTCCCGTTGATCCTTGGGAATGCCGGGCCCGTCATCATCGATTTCCAGGACCAAATCTTCGGCGGTCCAATGGTTGTGGATGAGCACCTGTTGGCCATGGTCACAGGCATTTTGGATAATGTTGGTCAGGCATCTCCGCATGGCATCAGGATGCACGTCAACCATTCGCTCAGCATCCTTGAGTTCGGTGTAAATGCGGTGCTGCGATGCAAAAGGTGCCACGGCTTCATTGACCACGTTATTAAGTTTTTTGGTGCTGATGGGCTCGTTTCGGGCATCCCTGATATAGTCAATATAAGTCATGATGGTGCTCTCCATCTCGGCGATATCCCGCTCAAGGCCTTTGCGGGCATCGCTTTCAGGCATCATGGCAAGTTCTAAGCGCATGCGGGTTAGGGGGGTTCGCAAGTCATGGCTTACCGAGGTCAGCATGGCGGTACGCATTTCAAAAGATTGGGCGATGCCCTCTTGCATGTTGTTAAAGGCACTGATCGCGCGTCGGACCTCACGAGCGCCGCGCACCCTGAGCGCGGTTGGTTTGCCATCTCTCCTGAAGCGTTCTGCCCTCCTGGCCAACCGTAAGATGGGCCGAACTTGGTTGTTTAAGAACAATGCCGCAAGAAACACGAAGATAATGGCGCCAATAAGTGATTGCACGAGAATGAAATGCCATTTCGAAGTGATCATGTTTTTGATTTCTACACGCGCCGCCCAAGGGCCTTGAGAGGTGCGCATGAAAATGCTGACATGTTCATTATTACCATCAAATACCACCGAGGTGGGGTAGGGGGAGTTGTCCAGGATGGCATCCTTGATTGCGGTATTCCGGAAGCTGAACCAAGATGGTTCGGTTGATGAAGGAAGATTTTTATCTGCCTCCAAAGCCACAATATTATTCGCATAATTGCCGCGTATGACGGCCTCTGCATCACTAAGAGCAAAGGATTCCTCGCTGACGAGTTGTTCCATCACTTGAATTTCACCCAGTAGGAATTTTGCGCTGTTATCTGCCTGGCGCTGCAGGTCACCTTCAATGTAAATGATGGCAAGCAGCAATTGCGTGCACATGATCGGTGTGACCAAAATAATCATGGCACGCCAAAACAACGAAGTTGTCATAAATTTGTTGAATGCCGGCAATTTTGGCAACATCTTCTCCTGCAATCCCGGAAATGGGACAATCTCTTTATTTATGAACAGAGGCGCATATGATCACAACCATTCTGGCAGATAATGCCGGACCATTCACAGGGCCTGGCACCCAGAGTCATGTCTTTGGGGATGAACATGCATGTGTGGTGATCGACCCTGGTCCCGCTTTGGAAGCCCATTATGAGAACATCATGGCAGCCACGAAGGGACGTGACATTGCGGCCATTCTCCTTACCCACCGCCATGGAGATCATGCGGAAATGGCACCCTATTTGGCGGAGCGTCTGGGGGTGCGAATTCTTGCTTTTCCACTAGATCCCAAACAGTCATGGCGGGCGGCACCGTCGCGTTTCCATGATCATGTGATGCATGATTCCATTAACCAGGATGACGAGATCCCGGTTGGGAAATTAAACCTAAAGGTCCATCACACACCGGGCCATTGTTTTGATCATGTTGCGTTTGAATGGCGCGATGAGGGACAGATTTTCGTGGGTGACACGGTCATGAATTGGTCAAGTACTGCGATCATCCAGCCCGAAGGCAGCATGGCCGAATATCGAAGCTCCATGAGAAAATTATACCAACTTAATGCTCAAATACTTATTCCGACCCACGGCGACACCATTAAGCAACCGCACAGCCGGCTTGAAGTATTGATGAAACATCGTGAGAAACGGGAATGGGAAATTCTGCAAATTTTGACAGAAAGGCCGAAAAATTTGTCGGAATTGCGCCACGAAATTTACCCCAACTTACCCGAAAATCTTTTCGGCGGGGCGGAAACCTCCATCCACTCCCATTTGTTGGACATGGCATCACGGGGCATGGCCATCATTGATGATGAAGGTGCAAGATGTGGTTCCCATGCCCAACCTGACCCGGAAATCTGGCTCATTCACTAAGTGATTTGATGGGCCAACGGGGCATGCTCTTCGTCATGGCCGACAGGGTCTTGATGGATGAATATTTCCGCACCTGGGAAGGCGGCAAGGAGCCGTTCTTCTACGTCATCGGCGATCTCATGGGCTTCTTGCAATGTCATCTTTGGGTCCAAAGACATGTGAAACTGGATGAATGTCCAATTGCCTGACATGCGCGTGCGTAGGTCATGGATGTCATCAACCTGGTCATGGGCCGTTGCGATGTTGAAGATTTTGAGGCGGTCATCCTCGGCCATTTCGCGGTCCATTAATTGATCAATGGCGTTGCTGCCAATTTCCCAGACCTCATGGGCGATATAGCCAGAGATCAGCAGCGCGATGATGGGATCTGCCAGCATGGACTGGAAATAGCTATCAATGAGCAAGGCTGAGATCACCGCAATATTGACAAGCAAGTCCATGCGGTAATGCGCAGCATCGGCTTTGATGGCCAAGGAACCGGTTCTTCGGTGGACCCAGCCTTGAAATGAAACGAGGGCAAAGGTCATCACCACCGACACCAACATCACTGACACACCAACTTCGGTCGCTTTGATGGGTTCTGGATTCACCAATTTGCCAATGGATTCGTACACCAGATAAAGCACCGAAATGGTGATTAATGCTGATTGAAAGAGGCTGCTTAGTGCCTCCGCCTTACCATGACCAAAACGATGGTTGTGATCCGGCGGCATCAAGGCAAACCGGATGGCCAGTAAGTTGATGACACTGGCCATGCCATCCAGCATGGAATCGGTGAGTGACGACAACATCGACACCGAACCAGTGGCATAATAGGCAAAGCCTTTGAGGATAATTAACGTCAGGGCCACCATGATGGCTGTGCCCGTCACCAGGCGAAGCCACCGCCCATCGGCAATATTGTAGCCTTGTTGGCTCATGGCGAGAGGGTCTCACTTGTCCAAAGCCCATGTTCATTTTTCTGAAAATAGCGGCGGTGATGTAGCCTGAAAGGGCCGTTTTTCCAGAACTCGATCTTTATGGGTTCCAAACGAAAACCCGTCCAATGCGGGGGGCGCGGAATAGGGCCATCGCCAAAATATTTTTCAATTTCATGATATTTGTTTTCCAACTCGTCACGGCTATTGATCCGATGGGATTGGTTGGAGGCCCAAGCACCAATTTGTGAATTTCGCGCACGGCTTTGAAAATAAGCATCAGCTTCCTCATCAGCCACGGAAACAACGTGACCCTGAAGGCGCACCTGGCGCAGGATAGACTTCCAATGGATGACCGCAGCAGCAAGCGGATGCTCAGCCATTTGTTGGCCTTTGGCTGAATGGCTGTTGGTGTAAAAAGTTAGCCCTTGGTCATTGAAGCCCTTGAACAACAAAATGCGCGCATCTGGCATGCCCTCATCATCCCTTGTGGCTAGGGTGAATGCGTTAGGGTCAGCCGGTTCTTTTTCGCTTGCAAGCTCATACCATGAGGCAAAAAGCTCATGGGGTGGCACGTCCGGGATTTCGGCCATGTCCAATTGGGCGACGTCATGTTGCCTCGGGTCTGCCTCTGGGATGAATACCATCGTTTCAAAGCCTTTCGGGCATGAGCCAAGTTCGATGTTATAAGAGTTATGGTGGTCACTATGTCTTTGCAAGTTTTGTCCGCTTCTTCCGGTTGCTGTTGGAAAAAAGACGGGCATTGGCTAAGACATTTGCGACGCTTTGCCACCATGACGGTTTGGTGGCCTTTAAAACTGAGGTTGAAGAAATGAACTCATCTATCATGCAAGGCAAAAAAGGCTTGATCATGGGCGTTGCGAATGATCGCTCAATCGCTTGGGGTATTGCAAAGGCATGCGCAGATGCTGGTGCAGAGCTTGGTTTTTCTTATCAGGGTGATGCGTTGGAACGTCGCGTTCGTCCGTTGGCAGAGTCGGTTGGATCTACGCTTGTCCTTCCATGCGACGTGACTGATCATGATTCGGTCGATGCGTTGTTTGACGAGGTGAAACGAAAATGGGGCAAGCTGGACTTCCTCGTTCATGCCATTGCTTATGCCGACAAATCAGAACTCAAAGGACGTTACATTGATACGTCCTATGAGAATTTTGCCCTTTCCATGAATGTAAGTTGTTATTCCCTGACAGCGCTTGCCCGTCGGGCCGAACCCTTGATGAATGATGGTGGCTCTATTCTCACACTTACCTATTATGGTGCGGAAAAAGTGATGCCTCATTATAACGTGATGGGCGTGGCCAAAGCGGCGCTCGAAGCGTCTGTGCGTTATCTGGCAGCCGATATGGGCCCCAATAATATTCGTGTGAATGCGATTTCTGCAGGACCCATCAAAACCTTGGCAGCCTCAGGCATTGGTGACTTCCGCTATATCCTGAAGTGGAACGAATATAACGCACCCATGCGCCGTTGCGTGACGATTGAGGATGTCGGTCAAACAGGTGTGTACCTTCTTTCTGACATGGGAGCCGGCATGACCGGTGAAGTACTGCATGTTGATAGTGGCTATCATGTTGTGGGCATGAAGGCAGAAGATGCACCGGATATGACCATAGAAAAAAGCCAAGCAGACTGATCTGCTTGGCTTTTGTTCGCTGGCTTGAGCGGGTTTTGTTACGCAGCAACAGCCATTTCTTTAACATCGCCGTCATGATGCAGGGTTGCTTCTGTTTTTGAGATAATCTCATCAACGCTTACACCAGGTGCACGTTCGATCAGATGAAGCCCATCTTCACGCGGTTCAATCACAGCCAGATCGGTGACCACCAAGCTCACGCGACGCTTGGACGTTAGCGGCAGGTTGCACTGCTTCAGGATCTTTGGTCGGTCGCCTTTGGCGGTATGGGTCATGGCCACAACCACGCGCTTCGCACCAGACACGAGGTCCATCGCACCACCCATGCCAGGCACCATTTTGCCGGGAATCATCCAATTAGCAAGGTGGCCTTCTTCATCAACCTGCAGGCCACCGAGCACGGTCATTTCCAAATGGCCGCCACGGATAAGACCAAACGACATGACCGAATCAATGCTGGCGGCGCCAGGTACTGCGGACACGAAACCGCCGCCGGCATCCGTAAGATTTTCATCTTCAAAACCTTCTGGTGGGCGTGAACCCATGCCGACAACACCGTTTTCCGACTGAAAGAATACTTGCATGCCTTCAGGAATATGGTTGGCAACCATGGTGGGCATGCCAATGCCGAGATTGACCAGAGTACCGTGCTTCAATTCTTGAGCAACGCGCTTGGCAATAAGTGTTTTGGCGTCCATCAGTGAGCCCTTTCCAAGATATAATCGACAAGAGGACCAGGGGTGCGAATGTCATCCGGTGGGATCACGCCGAGAGGTACGATCTCATTGGCTTCTGCGATCACGGTGGTCGCTGCCATGGTCATGATTGGGTTAAAGTTCTGGGCGGTGAGGGTGTAGGTAAGATTGCCCACATAATCGGCCCGATGTGCGTGAATAAGTGCAAAATCCGCATGAAGAGGTTCTTCGACAAGATAGGTTTTGCCATTCACCTCAACTGTTTGCTTGCCCTCTTCGACAACTGTTCCGACACCCGTCGCCGTGAGTGCACCGCCAAGTCCAAAGCCTGCGCAACGGATACGTTCAGCCAAGGTGCCCTGAGGTATCAGGTCACACTGAATTTGGCCTTCATTCATCTGCTTCTGGGCGAGTGGGTTCAAACCAATGTGCGAAACAATGAGTCGGGACACAAGATTTTTGTCGAGAAGCTTGCCAATCGCTTTGCCTGGAAGGCTGGCATCATTGGCGATGATTGTCAGGTCGTTGACACCGGCATCGGTTAAGGCCTCGAGCATGCGGTGCGGCGCGCCAACACCCATGAAGCCACCAACCATGAGAACGGACCCTGATTTTACCATGGCCACGACATCTTCAATTTTGAGCGGGCTTGTCATTGTTTCAAATATCCTTTGTCGATAACTTGTCTTCGAGCTTTTAGTGCGCGCTTGCGACAAATTTTTAACAAAAGGCAATTTGTTTAAGATGTCTCATAATAGTTTTGGACGGCTTTATCGTTTTACCACCTGGGGTGAGAGCCATGGCCCTGCCATTGGATGCGTTATTGATGGTTGTCCGCCAGGAATTCCCTTGGATGAAGAGCAAATTCAAACTTGCCTTGACCGCAGAAGGCCAGGTCAGAACAAATTTGTGACCCAGCGGAATGAAGCCGACAAAATGCGTATTTTGTCCGGCATGTTCGAAGGTCACACGACCGGCACCCCCATATGCATCATGATCGAAAACACTGATCAGCGTTCCAAAGATTATGGCGAAATCGCCAACCAATTCCGCCCAGGCCATGCTGATTACACCTATTGGGCAAAATATGGGATCCGCGATTATCGGGGTGGGGGCAGGGCATCTGCCAGAGAAACCGCCTCCCGCGTCGCTGCCGGTGCTGTGGCCCAACAGGTCTTGGCGCATTTGTTAGGCCCGGTAACTGCAAAAGCTGCGGTTGTGTCCGTGGGCGATGTTGTGGCCCAGAAAAGAGATTTTGATGCGCCCTATGGCAATGATTTTTTCTTTGCTGATCCGGACATGGTCCCGCAATTGGAAGAATATCTCGCTGGCATCAGGAAGTCTGGATCTTCGATTGGGGCCAAGCTTGCCATGCTGGTTTCTGGGGTGCCTGCAGGCCTGGGTGACCCGGTGGCAGATCGTCTTGATGCCCGACTGGCAAGCGCCATGATGAGCATCAATGCGGTCAAATCTGTAGAGATTGGGGCAGGCGTCGAAGCTGCACGGTTAACAGGTGAGCAGAATGCCGATGAAATCAGGCGTGCTGGGGATGGTCTGTTGTTTCTGGATAATCATGCCGGTGGCGTGCTTGGTGGTGTTTCGACAGGTCAGGACCTCACCTTGGAGGTCGCCATTAAGCCCACATCATCTATTCTGACCCCGACCAAAAGCATCAATAGGTTCGGCGAAGAAATTGAAGTGATGACCAAGGGGCGCCATGATCCATGTGTGGGGTTGCGGGCCGTTCCGGTGCTCGAAGCCATGGCCCATGCGGTCTTGTTGGACATGGCACTCTTGCATCGTGGTCAAGTTGGCCAATTTGGCAGGCCTTTTGACGAGCGTTAATCACCAACGCGAAAACACCGCCACCAGCTCAACATGATGGGCATGCCAAAATTGATCGACTGGCGTCACTTTATGAAGTTGGTAACCGCCTTCTTGTAGGATCCGTCCATCCCGAGCGAAGGTTACCGGGTTACAGGAAACATAAATAATTTTGTTTGTTGGGGCCTGGGCCAATTCCTCCGCCTGCCTGCGGGCGCCATCTCTTGGCGGGTCAAGCAACACCAAATCATAGCCCACCAATTCAGCTTTGCTCAGTGGATGTTTGAAAAGGTCTCTTTGCCGGGTCGTTATGTTGGCAATTTTAGGGATGGCTGATGACAGGATGTCGGTGGCTGTTTTGTTGCCCTCAAAGGCATCCACCTTGCCCAGTGTTGCCAGGTGGGCGGTAAATGTTCCGATCCCACAAAAAAGTTCCAGCATGTGCTGTTTGGTGCTGATTTCGGCAAGAACCAACTCGGTCATGATGTCCGCAGCTTCGCGGCAGGGTTGAAGAAACACCCCAGGACGCAGGGTGAATTGATGGCCATTGATGTCTAGAAAACCCGGCGCACCAAATTTTTGTTTTTGACCATGAAACACGCCTGAGATCATGTTTTCCTTGGCAAGTCTCCTTGAAAGTATGTCCCAATCGGCCTGGCAGTCGCGGCCATAATCAAGTTGGATGCCGTTATCACATTGCGTTGCTTGGAGGTGCCCTGAAGTCAGGCCTGCCTCCAGGTGCATGTCCGCAAGAAGGCGGCGTAAATCTTCTAGTTCTTCGTCGAGAATGTGACAATTTGCAGGGGCGACCAATGCATGGCTTTTTTTCTGGTGCATGCATGGCGTGCCATGCTGGTTGATGGTCCAACGGGCGCGTCTTCTTTGGGGTTTGGAGGCTTGCCGGATGGGTTTCATGGCTGCCAGCGGCAATGATTGCCGCTGCAAGGCTTGGGCCACAACTTGTTGCTTGAAAAAAGCTTGGGCTTGTTTGTTCATATGTTGAAGGTCACATCCCCCACACAGCTCCGCATCGGCACATATGGGCGACACACGGTCCGGTGAGGGGGTGATGATGGTCGGATGCATTTTGTCATCCACGACCACTTCCTCGCCTTGTATCAAGCCAGGAACATAAAATGGGCCAGATGGACCTGATAACCGTGCATCTGCTTGGTGGGTCAGTTTCTCAATAATGTGTTTGTTCATCATTTTTTGGCCCAGATCACCCATTCCTGATTGCCATCGCTGCCCTGGATGCTGGCGGGCGTCTGTTGGAGGTCTTGCCAGCCATTGTCGCGCAAAAAACCACCCACCAACCTGCATGCTTCTATACCTGCCTCCTTGTCGTGAATGACGCCACGGGGGTTCACACGACCAGGCCCCAGTTCAAATTGCGGTTTGACCAGTAGGATAAGATCATGAAGCTTAGGGAATGACTCTAAAGGCACAGAAAGTGCACGTTTCAAGCTGATAAATGACAAATCTGCGGTGAGAAGATCAGGCGCTGGATGGAATTCGATGTCCTGAAGCTTATCCACATGGGTATGTTCCAGATTGTTGATCTTGGCATGATCACGAAGGCTTTCATGGAGTTGGTCATGCCCCACATCCACGGCATGGATAAAGGATGCCCCATGCTCCAACATTACTTGGCAAAAGCCCCCGGTCGATGCCCCAAGATCGACACAAATGCGCCCATCCAGTTTGATGTCAAAATCTGTGATGGCACCTTGCAATTTTAACGCCGCCCGGCTGACATATCTAACAAGGTCATGATCTTCGATCGTCAGGGCAACATGTTCATCCAATTTCATGCCCGGGCTCGTCACTTGTGTTCCGTCGGCGAGCCGCACGAGGCCGTGTTTGATCAATTGTTGGGCACGAGACCTAGTAGGGGCAAGCCCTTGTTTCACCAACAATTGGTCCAAACGCATCATATGATTTGCAACAAATTCCTCATGCGTAACAGCAACCCAGCCTCATCAAGACCTGTCCAACCATATTGAGTTTCTGGGGCGGCATGGTCCAGATATTTGTCATCAAAATAGGCGTTGCGTAACACCAAACCCGCGCGATCCATCACGCCCTGTTCCAAGAATAGCCTGTTGACGGCATCGCCAAAACCGCCTGAGGAACCCTCTTCCACGGTTAGGATGGCTTCATGATTTTGAGCGGTTTGTATGAGAAGCTCTTGATCCAAGGGCTTTGCAAAACGAGCATCAATGATGGTGATGGGTCCTGCATCTTTAGCAATTTCTTCCGCGGCCGCACGTATGGCCGACAGACGTCCACCGAAATTGACCACAGCAAGCTTCTTGCCTTCTTGAATAACGCGTCCCTTGCCGATGGGGATGGGGTTGTCATCATCGGTACGTTCAACCCCAGGGCCTTCCCCACGGTTAAAGCGAAAAGCAATCGGTCCTTGGTCGTGCTGCGCGGCCGTGATGACCATGCGCCGAAGATCTTCTTCATCTGCACCGGCCATGACCACCATGTTGGGCAAGCAAGTGAGGTAAGCAATATCGAAACTGCCTGCGTGGGTTGCGCCATCAGCACCAACGAAACCAGCCCGATCAATGGCAAAGCGAACCGGTAAATTTTGAATCGCCACGTCATGAATAATCTGGTCATAAGCCCGCTGCAGGAAGGTTGAATAGATAGCGCAGAAAGGCCTGAGGCCTTCACATGCAAGCCCTGCGGCAAAGGTCACGGCATGTTGCTCGGCGATGCCCACATCAAAACAACGATCGGGAAAGGCTTTGCCAAACATATCAAGCCCAGTGCCCGATGGCATGGCCGCGGTGATCGCCACGATGCTTGGGTCACGCTCGGCTTGCTTGATCAGTTCTTCGGCAAATACCTTTGTGTAGGATGGCTTGTTGGACTTCTTTTTTGCCAAGGCATTACCGGTTTCCTTGTCAAAAGCGGAAACACCATGAAAGCGGTCTGCACTTTCCTCGGCGGGCGCATAACCTTTGCCTTTTTGCGTCACGCAATGAAGAAGCACGGGGCCATCCTGGGTGTCGCGAAGATTTCGCAGGACCGGAAGCAATTGGTCAAAATCATGACCATCGATGGGGCCAAAATAGTTGAAACCTAATTCTTCAAATAACGTGCCACCCACGGCCATGCCTTTGGTATATTCCTCAAAACGCTTGGCCATCATTTCCATGCCGGAAGGCAGTGTTTTGGTGATGTTTTTCACCGTTTCTCTAAAATAGCCGTAACCCCTACCAGACCATAATTTTGCCAAATAATGACTCATGGCGCCGGTCGGTGGGGCAATGGACATGTCATTGTCATTGAGAATGACAATCAGCTTAGATTTTTCGTGGCCGGCATTGTTGAGGGCTTCAAATGCAAGGCCTGCGCTCATGGCGCCATCACCAATAATGCAGATGACATGCCTGTCGCCGCCGGTTAAATCCCGGGCCTTGGCCATGCCGAGGCCAGCGGAAATTGATGTGGAAGAATGCCCGGCGCCAAATGGGTCAAAGCCACTTTCGGATCGTTTCGTGAACCCGGACAAGCCGCCTTCTTTGCGAATGGAACGCATTCGATCTCGGCGACCAGTGATAATTTTGTGGGGATAGGCCTGGTGACCGACATCAAAAATAATGCGGTCTTTTGGGGTGTTAAAAATATAGTGAAGTGCCACTGTCAATTCGACAACACCCAACCCTGCGCCCAAATGGCCGCCTGTTTGGGACACGGCATCAATCATCTCTTGACGCACTTCTTCGGCAAGAACGACCACTTCATGGTCCTCGAGCATCCGTAGGTCTGAGATGGATTTGATACGGTCCAACAATGGTGTTTCTGGAGCCATGTCGGCCATATCCTTCACATGTTATTAGTGGCTTCGTGCCATAACAAAATCGCAGATGGTCTGCAAAAGTGGCGGTCTGTCGTCTATGTGACCCAAAAGGGCCAAGGTTTCACGATGGGCCAATGACAAAACCTCCTGTGATGAGGTGCTGTCGTCAACCGACCAGATCGTGGCCTTGCCAGCATCGCGGTCTTTTCCCGCTTTTTTCCCCATCATCTGTTCATCACCTGTTTCATCCAGCATGTCATCGCGCAGTTGGAAAAGGATGCCGAGGCTTTCGCCAAATGCCTCATACTTCTCCAACGTGGGGCTGCCCAAACCTGCAGCAAGCCCACCCAGCACGCATGAAGCCCGAAACATTGCCGCGGTCTTATGTTTGGCGATGGCAAGAACATCCTGATGGTTGTGCGCATTATTCAGGCCTGCCAAATCCAAATCCTGACCTGCGCAAATGCCGTGGGGACCGGCGGCGCGTGCTAATTCGGCAACCATCCTCATTCTTATATTGGGATCGGCTGATTGCTCCATGGCCAGAAGAGAAAATGCCATGGATTGCATGGCATCACCAGCAAGGATGGCCGTTGCTTCGTCAAACTGGCGATGTAGGGTTGGTCTGCCGCGACGTAGGTCATCATCATCCATGGCCGGCAAATCGTCATGGATAAGCGAATACGTATGAATGAGTTCCAAAGCCAAACCAGCTGCCATGGCTGTTTGCTCATGGGCACCATAATGCCTGGCGATGACCATGGTAAGGAACGGACGCAAACGTTTCCCGTCCCCTTCCAGCGCATAGGCAATGGCATCATTCAGGCGCTGGGAAGGGCCATCCGGCGCCAGGGCTAACAGCTGTCGGTTAAAGGGGCCGCAGAAATCGTGCAGCTGGTCGGGGAGGGAAGCTTCAGTCGGCATCAAAGGTTTCAGATATAATGTTGCCTGCGCCATCGGAGACAACCGCCTCAATACGTTCTTGTGCAGCCTGCAGGCGCTCCTGGCAAATTTTGCGCAATTCCTGCCCGCGCTCGTAGAGTTTGACTGCCTCATCAAGGCTTGTGGATGAATCTTCAAGCTTCTCCACAAGGCCCTCCAGCTCAGCCATGGCTGTTTCAAAAGATGTTTCCTGGTTGCTCATGGTTAATTTCGCGCTCCTGCATTCATCAAAGCTTCGACATGTGCCGCAGTCGATGCGGCCAAGGCTTGTAGGTCATAACCGCCTTCCAAGGCAGAAACAACGCGACCATTGCATGTATCTTGGGCAAATTGCGCCAATTCCATGGTTGCCCAATGAAAATCCTCTTCATCGAGCAATAAGCCTGCAAGTGGGTCACTGCGGTGGCCATCAAAGCCTGCAGAAATCATGAGCATTTCCGGTTGGAAACGGTGCAATTGGTCGATGATGCGGTGGATAGCATCCCGGAACATGCCCGAGCCGGAAGATGGTGGCAGGCCGATATTTATGATGTTGTTGTTTAAGCCGCGTTCACTGGGGTGACCGGTGCCTGGATAAAGCGGAAATTGGTGGCTTGAGGCATAAAATAAGGTGCTCTCAGCGTCAAAAATGGCTTGGGTGCCATTGCCATGGTGAACATCAAAATCAACAACAGCAACGCGGTGTAATCCATGCACCATGCGGGCATGATGGGCGCCGACGGCGATGTTGTTGAAAAAACAAAAACCCATGGCCTTATTGGGTTCTGCATGATGGCCCGGGGGTCTGATGGCGCAAAATGCATTGTCCACATCACCTGCCATGATGGCGTCAACGGCCGTGATCACAGCACCGGCAGCATGAAGTGCGGCATCGCCACTTCCAGGGGACAGAAAGCTATCATCATCAATGGCTACAAAACCATTATCCGGCACCCGGCCCAAGATATCCCGGACATAGGAGCCGGGATGAGCCAGCATAATCTCATGGATTTGGGCGCTGGTGGCTTCATTTCGCTCGAGGGCAGAAAAAGCTGGAGATGATAATGCTTCCAACACATGTTCCAATCGTGCGACGCATTCTGGGTGGCCGTCGGGCGTTAGATGCCTGAGACAGGCAGCATGCGTAACCAAAGATGTGGCCATGTTTCCTCACCATGTGCTGGGTTTTTGTTGGTCAGAAACCCTTTTATTTTGATCAAATGGTTAACCGACCGGGTCCGGCTTGGCCAGACAATAGCCACGATTTCTTCGGGTCAAAATGATCCGTGGGCTGGAGGGGTCGAGTTCAACCTGTCGCCTGAGTCGATTGATTTGCACGTCGACAGCCCTGGAGTTGAGGGCAGCTTCCCAGGAAATTTCACCCAAAATATCCCGTGACACGGGCGCTCCCTGGGCCTGGGCAAGTTTGGCAAGCATCGATTTTTCGCGCTCGGACAGATCGAGCTTCACGCCATCTCGAACAACATCTCCGGTGGATGGGGTGATGATGATGTTTCCAAATTTAATGTCGGCCATGATTTTGGCGGGCATGATATTTGAGATCCTCAGGAGAAGTTCTCTCGGGTCAAATGGTTTTGGCAGGTAATCGGAAGCCCCTGCTTGCAAACCTGCCACACGATCCTCAACTTCACTTCTTGCGGTCAGCAGAATGATTGGTATTTCGGATGGGAAATTTGTCTGGCCATCGCGCACACGTTCTGTCAGCTCAATTCCCGACATGCCTGGCATCATGACATCCAAGACAAGCCCGTCCACCATGGTGCCCATGTTCAAGGCAGCCTCTGCGCTGTCTGCAAGCAGCACCTGATAGCCATCACGCCCGAGAAATTCCTTCAGCAGCTGCCCAAGGCGTTGGTCGTCATCGATCACAAGCAAGGTTTGGCTCATGACGGTGACCTGCGACCAACAACATCGAGGATGTGATCGCGCTCATGTTCATCAAGCATGGCTTCGAGCACACGTCGCCAGGCACGGACCATGTCAGGGGTCATGGAGCGATAGGAGCGGACAAAACGTTCACGCTGCAAGCGAAGCAGTTTTTCGGCGAGCAAGTTGCCATTGTTGGTTAAATGAAGGCGTCGGCGTCTTCTGTCTTGGGGGTCAATATCGTTGCGGATGAGTTTTTTGTTCTGCAAATCACGCATCACGCGATTCAAGGATTGTTTGGAAATCGATAAGATGCCCAACAATTCACCCACGAACATGCCTGGCCGGGAATGAACAAAATGCAGCACACGGTGATGTGCTCGGCCAAGTCCCAATTCATGCAATAAAAGATCCGCATCCCGCGTGAATGCACGATAGGCAAAAAACATCAGTTCGATATCCTGACGGATTTCATCGGTTTTTTTGACCAAATTCGGCGCTTTATTTTTCACGGTCTTGGACCTTCAAAAGATAAATTGGTAAATAAGTCAGCCCAATTGACTTAAATTTCTTGCCGATGATATTCAAGTAGGAAGTCGGATGAGAATTAAAAAAGCCACAAGCATGAGTGGCAAAAGGGGAAGTCATGGCGCTGGTTCCGTTTGATAAGCTTCAAGGTAAAATTTGGATGGATGGGGAGGTCGTGGATTGGTCGGATGCACGTATCCATGTCCTGAGCCATGGCCTGCATTACGGCTCCGTGGTGTTTGAAGGTGAGCGGATTTACAATGGAAAGATTTTCCAAAGCCGTGCCCATTCTGAGCGTCTTGTAAGGTCCGCCGAGATGCTTGGCATGGACATGCCTTATAACGTCGATCAGATCGAGCAAATCAAGCGTGAAACCGCTGACATTCAAGGTCTTGATGATGCCTATGTCCGGGTGGTTGCATGGCGGGGTTCGGAACAAATGGGCATCTCCGCCCAGGCGACCAAAACCCATATGGCCTGTGCGATTTGGGCGTGGCCAAGCTATTTTGCCATGGAGGCACGGCTTAAGGGCATCAAGCTTCAAACGTCTCGTTGGAAGCGTCCATCACCAGACACCATTCCATGCCATGCCAAGGCTGCTGGCCTGTACATGATTTGCACCCTTTCAAAGCATGAGGCTGAGGCCCAGGGCTTTGATGACGCATTGATGCATGATTATCGCGGCTATGTGGCTGAGGCGACGGGCGCCAATATCTTCTTCCAAGATGGAAAAAAACTGCACACACCAACCCCGGACTGCTTTTTGAATGGGATCACCAGGCAAACGGTGATCAAGATGGCACAAGATCACGGACTCGAAATTGTGGAGCGTCATATCAAACCGGAAGAAATTCCCGATTTTGAAGGATGCTTCATCACAGGTAGTGCCGCCGAGGTGACCCCTGTATCCATCATCGATGAGCATCAATTTGTGGTCACCGATGACATCAAGGCTCTTTTGACCGGCTATGACCAGCTTGTGCGGGCCTAATCCCAGCGACTTGCCGCTTGGTGGTCACTTGTTCGGGCGTCCACCCAGCTGCTGATGCCATCAACGGTCTGGCGCTTCCAAAATGGGGCATTGGTTTTGAGATGATCCATCATGAAATCCACGGCATGAATGGCGTGGTGGCGGTGGGGTGCTGCTGCCAATACAAGCACAATATCCTCGCCAGGGCTCATTGGGCCCACCCGATGTTTGATCACCACATCAATCAGCTCAAATCTTCTTGTTGCGTCCTCGGCAATCTTATTCAGGGCTTTTTCTGTCATGCCCGGGTAATGTTCCAACTCTAAGATATCGTCTTTACCACCGCGCACACGGCCGACGAACATGCCCACGCCACCTGCGCCATGGTTGGATCGGCAAAAATCTTCATAGGCCTCGCCTGCCTTGATGGGGTCTTGCGTGATTTTGATCTTTGGCATGTCAACCACCTGTCACGGGTGGAAAGAAGGCGATTTCCTGGGCCCCATCAATCGGGCTTGATAGGTCCGCATGCTCCTGATCGATGGCCACACATATGTTGTTGATTGCACTGAATGCCTCCGCGTGACGTTCACTTCTGGCCGACAATATTGTGATGATGTCAGCTGCTGTTTGGCATTGGGATATGTCGGTGAATTCTTCGCTTTTGACCCCAAGGCGTTCGCGTAACGCACCAAAATAACAAATGATCATCATTGCTCCTTTGTAGGCCCGAGGCGCCATGCTTGAATGTAACCGAATGCGGAAGCCCAAGTGATCCCAACAATGGGCAGCCAAATCAACAGCAGCATGATGGTGTTCACGCTGGCGATGATGACCAACAACATGGTGGTTATGATGCCGATGAGTTGAAGGGCTGTTTTCCATTTTGCCAATTTGCTCACATGAATAACTATCTGCCCGGCAGCATCCTCGCGCAGGGCGCCAATTAAGAATTCGCGCATCAAGATAAGCCCAGCGAGGATCACAAAAATGCTGCTATTTAGGCCATGGGCCAAGGCCACCAACATACAAGCAACCAATACCTTATCGGCCACGGGATCAAGAATGCGCCCGATCCTGCTTTCCGCTTGAAGCCGCCGTGCCAAATAGCCATCAAGCCCGTCAGATAAAGCAATAAAAGCCATCAAGATGATGGAGGTGATGGCCATTCCCTCAGCCCATAACAATGCGCATAAGGGGCTTGCGATCACCCGGAGGCCGGTAATCAAATTGGGAATTGATTTAAGATCCATGAAAATAATCATACACTTTTTGGGCCACCTGTCTTGAGATGCCTTCCACCTTCAAAAGATCATTAATGCCGGCACGCGCCACAGATTTGGCGGATCCAAAATGGGTAAGCAATGCCTTTTTTCTTGTTGGGCCAATGCCCTCGATTGAATCTAGGGGGTTGGCCTGAATAGCCTGCGAACGCCGGGCACGGTGGCTTCCAATGGCAAACCTATGGGCTTCATCTCGCAAACGTTGGATAAAGTAGGAAACAGAATCATTGGGTTTCAGGATGTAGGAGGGTTTGCCAGGAATAAATATTTGTTCCCGTCCCGCATCCCGGTCGGGTCCCTTGGCAACCCCGATGCAGGTGATGTCGTTGAGACCTAGCTCTTCCAGCACCCCAAGACATGCAGCCAACTGCCCCTTGCCACCATCCACAAGCACCAAGTCCGGTCTTGGTGACGCAGCGCTGTCGCCATGGGCGAGGCGTCCAAACCGTCGGGTGAACATATGACGCATCATGGCGTAATCATCCCCGGCAGGTATGTCGGCCTGATCCATGTTGTATTTGCGGTATTGGGATTTCTCAAAGCCTGATGGCCCCGCAACAACCATCACGCCAACTGGTTTGCTGCCTTGGTTGTGGCTGTTGTCATAGATTTCGATGCGGCCAGGGGGCTCATCCAAATCAAAATGCTCACCAAGGCGCTTGAGGATGTCTTCCTGGGCCTCTCTCTCTGCCAAGTTTCTGGCAAGCATGGTTTGGGCATTTTCCATGCCATGTTTGATCAAATCCACTTTCCTGCCGCGTTGGGGAAGATGGATCGTGACCTTATAGTCGTTGGCCGCGGTCAGGGCTTCACCCAAGAGGTCGGCATTTTTGCAAGCATGGGAAATAAGAACAACGGCCGGTGCTGGCCGTTGATCATAGAACTGCGCGATGAAAGCTTCCAAGATATCGCCATCTTCATCATTCTGGTCAACACGCGGGAAATAGCTTTTGTCACCAAAATTTTGGCCAGCCCTAATGAATGTGGCATGGACGCAGGCTTTGCCGCCATTTCTTGCCAAGGCAAACATGTCGGCATTTGGCATGTCCCCAGGATTAATATCCTGCTGGCTTTGCAAGATCGTTAGTGCCTTGATCCTGTCGCGCAAGCGCGCAGCCTCCTCAAAGCGAAGATCTGCTGATGCCTGCTCCATCCTCATGGCCAAATCTTCCTGCAGGGCCCGGCTTTCGCCGGAAAAGAATTTGCGGGTCTGATCAAGCAGGTCGTCATATTCCTCCTTGCGCACCTTTCCGACACAAGGTGCGCAGCAGCGGTGAATTTGATACAGCAGGCATGGTCTGGTTCGGTTGTTAAACACGCTGTCATTACAGGTTCTGATCATAAATGCTTTTTGCAACGTATCGATGGTCCGGGTTACCGAACCCGCCGATGCAAACGGCCCGAAATAGTCCCCCTTTTTTTTCTTTGTGCCACGATGTTTGGACAGCTGGGGGTAGTCATGGCCATGGGCTATGAACACGTAAGGAAATGATTTGTCATCGCGCAACAGCACATTGAAACGCGGCCGTAATCGCTTGATGAGATTGGCTTCCAACAATAAGGCTTCGGTTTCGGTATGGGTGACAGAGAATTCCATGGAACAGGTAAGGCTGATCATGGTTGCAATTCGGTTGTTATGGCCCGTTCCACGGGCATAATTCTGAACACGATTAAAAAGGTTTTTAGCCTTACCAACATATAAGGCGTCCCCATCGGCACCATACATGCGGTACACCCCAGGCGA